>Ga0209184_1001196_pt1 | contig 18593 bp, 16 predicted proteins | sample EN8Hudsemesocosm_2_FD_184627 | JGI IMG/M metagenome (GOLD analysis project Ga0209184, IMG submission 184627) | Methane-oxidizing microbial communities from mesocosms in the Hudson Canyon - EN8C Hudson Canyon (SPAdes) (version 2) | ecosystem: Environmental > Aquatic > Marine > Cold seeps | place... | reverse complement strand
CTAGATGTACAAATAGATAAGGCGGAGCTTGTTGCTAAAGACATTGGTGGTATTGCGATTCAATGTGACGTGACAAATTCAGACAGTGCGGAGCAAGCGCTAGCAACGGCACGTGAAGCACATGGCGCATGTGGTATTGCTGTAAATTGTGCGGGTATCGGTTCTCCTGCGCGTATTTTAGGTCGCGATGGACCGATGTCTTTAGATTTTTTCAGTAAAGTCATTCAGGTTAACTTGGTTGGTTCGTTTAATATCTTACGGTTGGCTGCTGCTGATATGCAGACACGTGAAGCTAATGCTGATGGTGAGCGTGGAGTGATCATCTCAACCGCTTCTGTTGCGGCTTTTGAAGGGCAAATTGGTCAAGCGGCTTATTCAGCTTCTAAAGGCGGCATTGTGGCGATGACTTTACCCGCAGCACGTGAATTGGCTAAGTTTGGTATTCGTGTTTTAGCGATCGCGCCTGGATTGTTCATGACGCCAATGATGGAAGCATTCTCCCAAGAAGTTCAGGACAGTTTAGCGGCTACCTTACCTTTCCCATCTCGGCTGGGTAAGCCAGAAGAATTTGGCCGATTGGTAAAAGATATTATTGAAAACCCTATTCTCAATGGTGAAGTGATTCGTATTGACTCTGCGTTAAGACTCGCGCCAAAGTAAAAATAATTGAAAAGTTGAGTGACTGATATGAATAACACTTCTATGAATGAGAATAATGAAGAACTTGATATCTTTCGGGATATGGTAAAAAAAGCACTACAAAAAGAAATTGCGCCTTATCATGGCGATTGGGAAAAAGCAGGCATTCTCCCTCGCGATATGTGGAATACTTTAGGTAATGCGGGCTTGTTATGCGTTGATCTTCCTGTTGAATATGGTGGCAGTGGGGTGACCTTTCGATTCTCTCAGCTGATTCTTGAAGAAATTGCACGTCTTGGTTTTGTAGGGCTTGCAGGCAGTGTTGCGATTCAATCTGATATTGTCGCTCAGTACATCTTGCACATAGGGAGTGATGAACAAAAACAAACATGGTTGCCCGGTATGTGTAGCGGCGAAGTCGTGACCGCCATCGCCATGACAGAGCCCGGCGCCGGGAGTGATCTGCAAGGTATGCGAACCAGTGCAATCGTTGACGGTGATGACTTCATTCTTAATGGCTCGAAGACCTTTATAACGAACGGTGTGAATGCTGATATGGTGGTTGTCGCCGCTAAAACAAACCCGAAAGCAGGTGGAAAAGGCATTTCTCTGTTTTTGGTAGATACTAAACTACCGGGTTTCAAGAAGGGCAAAGCGCTCGATAAAATTGGCCAGCATGCGGGCGATACGGCAGAACTTTTCTTTGAAGATCTTCGTGTTCCTGGCTCTGCTTTACTCGGCCAGCTAAATCATGGCTTTTTCTACTTGATTCAAGAATTACCCCGAGAGCGATTGGCAATAGGTTCCACTGCGGTGGCAGCTGCAGAGGGTGCGCTTGAATGGACAGTTGAATATGTTAACCAGAGAAAAGCCTTTAATAAACGATTGAGTGAATTTCAAAATACCCGTTTCAAATTAGCCGAACTTAAAACTGAAATTGAAATTAATAAAGCCTATTTGAACCAATGTGTCAGCCAGTATGAAGCCGGTAAAATGGATGTGACGACAGCAGCGATGGTAAAACTTTCCACCACTGAAATGCAATGCAAAGTAATGGATGAATGCCTGCAGTTATTTGGTGGTTACGGTTATATGGCTGAATACCCGATTGCCAGAGCCTTTGTTGATGCGCGTGTGCAAAAGATATATGCGGGTACGTCTGAAATAATGAAAGAAGTTATTGCGCGTGATGTGCTTGGGCATTAAAAGTTTCAATTTTAAGATTAGTTAGGAAAGGCTATTTAGCTAGGAAAAAACTATGGATCTCTCATTAAACGAAGAACAAAGTATGATTCAGGATATGGCGCGTAAATTTGCTATTTCTGAATTGGCACCTGCGGCAGAACGTTTAGATCAAGAAAAAGACCGGAAAACGCTTGTGGCTAATCTAAAAAAACTCGCTGATCTGGGTTTTATGGGGATCAATATTGATGCCGCCTATGGCGGGACTGACGCTGGAAGTGTTGCGTTTAGCCTCGCTATTACTGAAATCGCCCGTGGGTGTGCCTCCACTGCAGTGACCACATCTGTCACTAATATGGTTGCAGAAGTGATCCAAGCGGTAGGAAATGAGCAACAAAAACGCACTTATCTTCCTAAATTATGTAGTGGTGAATTTTCAGCCGGTGCCTTCTGTTTAACAGAAGTGAGTGCAGGGTCAGATCCCTCTTCGATGAGAACCACAGCAACGAAAGAAGGGGCTAACTGGGTTCTAAATGGCGCTAAGCAGTTTATTACGAGCGCTGAATATGCCGGAATATTTGTTGTATGGGCGGTTACAGATAAGTCTTTACCTAAAGGAAAGGGTATTTCCTGCTTTTTAGTAGAAGCCAATACGCCAGGTATGGCCATCGGTAAAGCCGAAAATAAAATGGGGCAACATGCCTCGTCTACCAACGAAGTCCTCTTTGAAAATTGCCATATCCCCGAAAGTGCCTTGCTAGGTGAATTAAATAAGGGTTATAAAGTGGCGGTAGGTGAGCTGGCGGGTGGGCGAATTGGTGTGGGGTCGATGGCGTTAGGGATCGCATCAGCAGCCATGGACTTTGCGCGAGGATACATTAAAGAACGCAAACAATTTGGACAAACCATCGCAGACTTTCAAGGTATCCAATGGATGTTAGCCGATGCTTATACTGAGTTAGAGGCCGCAAGGTTGCTGCTAATGAATGCCGCTTTTGTCAAAGAGCAGGGACAGAGCTTTGGTAAACAAGCCTCAATGGCCAAACTTTATACTTCTGAAGTCGCCAACAAAGCCTGCTATACGGCCTTACAACTAATGGGTGGCAATGGCTATATTCAAGACTATCCGTTGGAACGCTATGCAAGAGATGTTCGTGTTACCACTATTTATGAAGGCTCCAGTGAGATTCAACGGATTATTATAGCCAAACAATTACTGAGTGAAGTCTAATCTGACACTGAATTGTAGGTTGTGGTTGCGCGCATCGAAGCCCAACAATGCAGTACTCATATACTTTCGCTGTTGGGCTTCGATGCGCTCAACCACAACCTACGGCGAAATTTTATTTCCCTCGTTTCTACTTTAGACCCCTCATAACTTTCATGCAGATATCTATAGTTTTCTATAAAGTAAATTCTTTGTAAAAATGAAGGTGGTTGATTTTATGCTGTCGTACAATACCCTGAAAATGGAGTCTCCCGACTAGAATTAATCTGAGGGTGGGCTTTAATCTAAAATACAATAGGGTATATATGTCTTTCAGCTGTGATTTAGTCAGGCCTTTATCTGAATCTGAAAAAATAGATTCAGATAAGAATATTAAAAATATTAGGGAGCTAACGCATTCTTTTTGCTATTCGAATACTTATAAAAATAGTTATTTTTCTACATTCTCAAACAACAGAAATAAGCGGCTAGCAATAAAGCAGTATGCGGAAGGCTTTACTAGCTTTTTTGAAAAAACTAAGCATGATCTAGAAAGGTCTTATGGTTCTTGTTGGATGTCTGATTCTGGTAGGACCATAGGTGTTTGTAATGATGAGGAACGACCAAGCCTTGCGGAATTGTCTGATTCAAACTCTGCTTCCCGAAGAAAATTCAAACGTAAGGTCAGAAAACTGTGGACAGAGCTATTTCAACTGGATGACGATTTAATTTTTGAAACCGAAAACTATTCAATCATTAGTCGGTTATCGAAGAATATATTTGAGCTTGGTACACGAGAATTTAGAAACGAAGTTTATTATCCTGTTGCGTTTTTGAAAGATGGTCGACCAATAGGCGGTGCCTATTTACATATATGGCAAAGTGGCATTCCCGAGCATCTGAAATCCTCTCGCGTTTCTTTAAACAAGGCTCCAATTATGGAGTTTTATACGGGAGGGTGTCTGTTTGGGAGTACGTTATATGGAGTTGACCAGAATGGAGATAAACATTCTTTAACAAGCCCTCATTATGAAATTAATGACGAGGTCTTCATTCAAAGTATTGAATGCCCTTTTTCAAGTCATCCTGATGAACTTTTAACGATGCAGTCATTAGTTAATAAAGTTCCATTAATGAAGGTGCTGGCCCATGAAAAAAATGTGCTCCTTCGGTTTCACTTGCCGTTGTCTAATTATATTCTTTATGGTCTTAATTGGCTTTTACTTGGAAAAATGAGTCATGTTGCATTCGTAGAATATATCCGAATTGTTAAAGATAGGGCACTTGCACAATCGGTTATGTTGAAGCAGTTTGGAGAAAAACATGATATCAAGCTCATTATAAACACAAGTATTGATAATTTAGGACTCTCTGAGAGCTCAGCAGAAACATTAGTATCAAGTTTGTTTAAAAAACTAGGACTTGAAGGCTCTTATGATGAACATAGCTTTAATGATTTTTGCTCTGAAACTTACTCTTTAGTTGTAAATAAAATTTGGGGTTTCTTAATTAACCAGAATAGTGATGTGGGGGAGGTGTGGCGTCATGGTTTTGAAAAGATAAATTCAGGTGAAATTGACTTGGATTATAGCAACCTGCTAACCATTAACTTTATGGACTATAGTGCAAATTTAGCTTTAGCGGCGCGTCAACATTCAGATCGCGAAGTTGCTTCTTTACTACCCTCTCAAGAGGGACCTGTATCGCATTGGTACAAGAAGATATTTGCTGAAAAGTATGGCCCTGTACTATGCATTCAATGGCTCTCGCCAATTCAAATTAATATTCCTGATTTTAGAGGTAGAGTTTTTTATCTAGAACACTATGTTAAAGAGTTATCCATGCTAATGGGCAAAAGAGTGCCGTATTTAAGTTACTTACAAACAGCATCTGTCGCTTTAGACTCTGTTGAAATGGCTGAAAACATAGCTTTAGAATTACATGACGTTTTATCTGAGCATGAAGCGCTATTATGTGAATAAGCAAATCTATCTATTATTTAGGAACAAGCATGAACAAACCTTTGCGTATTAAAATTATTATTCCAATTAATGATGGCTCTTATAATCAGGAGCTCAAAGGCGTTGCTATGCAAGTAGCGTCTTCTGATATAGAAATTGAAGTTGATAATATAAAAGCTGGCAATACATCTATTGAAAGTCGTTGGGACCGTATGATCAATGCTCCCTATGTTGTTGAAATGATCATTGCTGCAGAAAAAGAAGGCTTTGATGGCGTATTCGTCTCTGACTTTGACTTTTGTGGGGTAGAAGAAGCTCGGGAAGTCGTTAATATTCCAGTTATTGGTGGTTTTCGTGCGAGTGCATATACCGCAATGATGTTATCAGAGCGTTTTGCGATAATAACCATTCTTAATAGTGTGCTAGATTTGCAACAATCACATACACGACTTTTTGGTATTGAACCGAATTTTGCGACTATTATTTCGGTAGACTTGAGTGTGCATGAGTTATCACAAAGAGATATTGTTATTGAAAGGGTGTTTGAGTGTAGCGTGCAAGCGATTGAAGAGCAGGGAGCTGATTCAATCATTTTGGGATGCACAGGTTTTATGCATGTTGCTGCTCGTGTTGCAGAAAAACTTAAAGATAAGTATAAAATCAATATACCCGTTATAGACCCAAATCATGCCGCTGTGAATTATTTAGAGCTTTTAATTAGGAATGGCCAGTCTGCAAGTGGTCTCACTTATGCTAGTCCGCCAAACCTTAAAAACTTATAGTAATTTAGATAAATGGTCGAGTTTATAAGTCCCGCAATATTTTTTATGTCCTAGACCTAGTGAGAAATATTGTAGGAAAGTAAGGTGATTATTACTTTCCTACAATTATATTAAGGCTTTAAATTATTAATCTTCCTTCCATGCCCAATCCATCGTTAGCTTACCTTGCTCTTTAAAGCCACCACTAAAAGCGGGGTACAAACTTTTTATATGCCCGGAAAACATATCAAACATTGCTTTCTTTCGCATAGGTGCATCTGCCTGAATAGTGAAAATTGCCATTTCAAAAGAACCACTTTCTTGAAATTTACTGCTTATTGAAGGGTTCGAAAGTGGTTCTCCGTCAGGGGTCATGCAGCAAATCATGTCAGGGCCTAAAATATAAGTGGGTTTTTCAGCATCCCAATTAAATGCACCTAAAAATTCGTTGAGATAAGGCAGTTCGATGATGCTGTTTCCCATTTCGACTTCTACAATGCCTCCATCCAAAGCACCTACCGACTCTTCTTTGATCGCGACTACTTTACCTGTTCCCAGGTAACTATATTTTTTACCAGATGCTTTTAGCACTTCTGTAACACTGTCTATTGGTGTCAGTGAATTCAGAGCGCCACCAATGTCTTCTGCTAGTCTTAATGAACCGCCAATTGCGGTTACATCAGCTCCTTTTCCTTCTTTAATTTTTTTACCGCTAAAAGCCCAAAGCGCAACTGCCCCCGCTTTGTGTTCAGAGAAATTAGGGTTAGTTGTGAGTACTTTTTGAGCCCATGTTTCTACCTGTTCTGCATCATCTCCTGCTGGGCACTTAACCACTGGATTGCCTTTAACGCCTACTGCAGACAAAACGGCAGGTGTTGCTGGGATGCCCACCTGATTAAACGTTGTTGAGGGAAGGGTCGGAACAGCTCGACCAGCACCATTAGCATCAATCAATGGTATATTGTTGTGTGCAGCGACTAACATAGGAATAACACTGTTAGCAGCGCCGACCTCGATAGCAGCTACGTGAGTGAGTGGTTTACCATATTGTTTACCAACTTCATTAAAAGCGACGCTAGGTGCAGTATCAAAAGTCATACCTGCCGCTCCCTGTGGCGATCCCATACCGGCTGAGATAGCGATACCTGCATCATCGGGAACATCTTTTATATCTACAACTTTGACTGAGTTTGTAGCTTTAAAAATATTTTCAATAATGGATGGAGTAATTGATAAGGGGCCCCCTCCTCCGCTGCCTAAAAAACAAGCTCCCTTCGCAATTTTTACGACTGCATCTTTATCTAATTCTCGCATTCTTATTCTCCGTGTCTGTTACTACTTATTTGTTGGGTTTTATAAATTCTCATGGGTATTTCTGTAGGTGGTCTATTATTGTTTGTGTAGTTGCTGTCTCAGGCGGTTTTGAAGGATGTTGAAACTGGCTGTATTTGGCACTTACTTAATAACTACACCCCTTATATATAGCAGAGATTAAAAGGACAGGAGAATAAAATGGCATCAACAAGTACTAATAAGAAAATTCTAGTCATTATTCCAATTGTGGGAACACAATTTAACGAAGGAATAAAAAGTGAAGTGGAGCATGTACTTGCACCAGATTTTACCGCTGATTATGCAAATACAACGAAAGGAACTTGTTTTATAGAAAGTCGTTATGCAGAATTTTTAAATACCGAGTCTATTATTAGCCTCTCTCAAGAAGCAGAAAAAAATGGTTACGATGGAATTTTTGTTGACTGTTTCGGGTCACCAGGTGTGTCGATAGTCCGTGAACTAGTTGATATTCCTGTTCTTGGTGGATTTGATAGCGGTGTACTAATGGCCTCATCAATCTCTCAGAAATTCTCGATTATCACGGTGGTTCCTAATGTTATTCCTCTAATTGAAGATGAAATACGAGATATAGGCCTAAGTGACAATATTGCTTCAGTTCGTGATGTTGAAATGCCTGTGAAAGACTTGGGTGATAAAACTAAACTTATCGCCCACCTTTTCAAACAGAGTAAAATTGCGATTGAAGAAGATGGCGCTGAAGCAATCGTGCTCGGGTGCACTGGTATGATCGATGTGGTTGATGCCGTGGCAGCAGAATTAAAGAAGGCTGGTTTGAATGCGCCTGTTGTTGACCCTAGTTATGCAGCTATTTCAATGCTTCAGTCACTTATCCGGTGTGGACTGTCTCAAAGCCGTTTGACCTATTACAAGTCAAATGCCAAACTTGTTACTGATCCGAGTCAGTGTTTGACTTAGTAAATCTTAATAAATCATAAGGCGGTCTATCAGCTTCCCTATGATTTAGATTTTCAAAAGATGTGTTACAAGCAAGGCTAAAGTTTATAAGAAGCTTTAAGCATAAAGTTTCTGCCAGGCTTAGGGTAGTCTGAATCCATCACACCAAAGGGCGATGCGTCAACATATATTTTATCCAGGAAATTATAAATCGAAGCCGATACATCCCAATGATCAGAGACACTTTTCCAATTAAGTGCAATATCAAGGGTGGTATGGCTTGAAACATCGTTACGGGGGTCTCCAGATGACCGACCTAATTCACCTCGATGATTAAGTCCCGCATAAGCATTTACATATCGTGAATGGCGATAGCTGAATGAGGCATTAATTTTTTGCCGTGAAACATTAGCTAAGCGCTCTCCTGTCAATTTATTTTTAGGGTTTTGATAGGTGTAGTTAAGCGCTATAGTTGAACCATCTTTTAACCGTGAACTTAACTCCATTTCCACGCCATCTACTTTCAATTTACCGACATTACCGGATTCATTCACTGACGTTGCGGTGGGAGTCGGAGCAATTAGGTTTCTGATATTGTTATGAAATCCTGTGACTCTAAAGTTCATTCTTTTCGTGATATCTCCAGCTATAGCGACTTCATAGGTTTCAATTTTTTCAGGTTCAACGTCTGGATTTCCAATAACCGATGGGTTGTTTTTGTTATAGAGCTCACCAAAAGACGGGGCTCTGAATGCAGAACCATAAGTGACGATTAAATTATAATCCTTTACAAATTCCCAAGTTAGGCTGGTACGAGGGTTAAATGTACCGCCAAAGTCGTTGTAATGGTCATAACGAGCCCCTAAAATAATTCTTAAGTTATCATTTGCATCCCATATATCCTGTACGTATAGTGCTTGAATGTCCCTGTTATGGCTACTATTCCAGTTCCATTTGTCTGCTACGTCTTCATAGACTCCAGTTGGTAGGCCTGTAAATGGGTCATAGTTATTAATAAAACCGACGTCATACAGTCGTTGATGTTCAAGCATGATCCCTACTAGGAACTTATTATTTTTATCTAGGGCATATTCAGTTTGAAGTTCTAGCCCTGTGCGATCGACCTTGCCAGGTGTGCGCCCTAACATTCCGTCAGGGTCAGGGAATCCTGGAAATTCAGGGAAAAATTGCCAGAAATTATCTGCGCCAAAATGATCAAGGTAGAGTTTGGCTGTTAGGTTGACATCATTTTTTAATTCTCGAGAGTAGCCTAACTCCAAAAAGTACTGAATATATTTTTGTTCAGTCACGGTGTTTAGGGCATTGGCAACGCCGGCATAGGCCCCCGCTGAGCGGTCTACATATTTTCCTTGTAACGAATAATGGTCATATTCTAGATTAAAACCAAGGTCATAACGGCGCACCCAGCTATCTAGTTTTCCTGAATTACTTATGGCATCTGACGCTACAAAACCTTCAAAACCGTCGGTATCTGATAAGTTGGCATTTATTGCCACTTTCATACCTCCAATTTCCTCACCCACTTGAATATTGAGTTTATGCGTATCGTAACTACCTTTTCCAAGCGTCACTATCTTGCCATCGATTTCATCGGCAGTTTTTGTGATAATGTTGATGGTTGCGACAAATGCATCTGCACCATAGAGGGCGGAGCCTGTGCCTCTGACTATTTCGACACGTTTTATTTCATCCACTATAAAATTTTCGTAAACCCAGGTTGCTCCCCCGTTTACGATATTTGTATTAGATGGGTGCCCATTGATAAGAAATAGAACTTTCTCACCGAAATCGGTTTTTACACCACGAACCTCTACTGCAGGCATGCCGATATTGAATTGATTAATGCCTAAGCCTGGCACGCGTTTGAGAGCGTCATTTAAATTACGAGCACCCATATTTTTTAAGTCATCTGCCGTAATAACCGACACCGTAGCGCCACTTTTTTTAATACTTTCAAGTGTTTTGGTGGCAGTTGAAACATAGGTCTCTTCCTGCAGCCAGAGAATTTCTTCCTGAAGCGCTGTGAACGACTGATTTTCAGATGTTGTTTCTGTGGCAATAGAGGTTTGTATGCAGGCTAAAAGAGATAGGAACAGTAAACTTTTAACTCTACCTTTCACGACAAAATTGTCAATACTACGCATTTGAAACCTCTTCTTATAATTAGGTAATATCGGGAGATATTTTTTATCTCGCTACAAGTGTAGTCAAAAGTAGAGAAATAGTGAGAAATGGAGGATATAATCAGCCTCAATATTTTATTACACCATCTTCATTCAGGTTGATTCATGTCACAAACTAATACCCGCCTCCAAATGCAGCAAGTTTACGATGAATCTGACTGTTTATATTCTTTAGAGGAACTACAGCAAGCCGTCGCTGAAATAGGGCGTGAAATCAGTAATGTTTTAGCCGATAAAAATCCTATTTTATTATCGATCATGAATGGCGGCTTGGTGTTTAGCGGGCAATTAATGCCTCATTTAAACTTTCCACTTCAGCTAGACTACCTGCATGCGACGCGTTACCGTTCAGAAACAAGTGGAGGGGACTTAGACTGGTTAGTTGAGCCCAGTATTGATATGAAAAACAGGCATGTGGTGATTCTGGATGACATTCTCGATGAAGGGCATACGCTTAAAGCAATTATTGATTATTGTCAGGCGCAAGGTGCTGGAAAAGTTTATACCGCGGTATTGTTAGATAAGCAGCATGAGCGTAAAGCCTTTAAGGGTTTCAAAGCCGATTTTGAAGGTTTAAAAGTGGAAGATCGTTTTGTATTTGGTTTTGGTATGGACTATCAGGGCTATTGGCGCAATGCTGCTGGTATTTATGCGGTGAAGGGTTTATAGCCGATGTGGTCTAAACAAGGGGATATGGTGTGGCGTCGTTTTCGACGAGTACCTGAAAATGCCTTGCCCAGAGATAGACGGGCATGGGTACTCGATGCAGGCTCTTTAACCAAGCGTTTAATTAAAGCATCAGGAGGTGACTTTTGTGTACGAGTGACTTTTCAGGGCTGGGCGTATCCTTCCCGCGATGAAGGTAAAGTTTTGAATGTGCCCGTACGGCAAAAAGCACTTATTCGCGAAGTTGAATTGCTGTGTTTTGGTGAGGTATGGGTGACTGCTCGTAGTGTAATTCCACATTCGACCTTATCAGGGGCCGAAAAGCAGCTACAATTTATGGGTAACCGGCCTTTGGGTGCGTTTTTGTTTAAGTCACGTACCATGCATCGAAAACCTATTGAAATCGCGATGCCGATAACACAAAGCTTAAAAGGTATTTATGGACGGCGCTCGGTGTTTTTATTACACGAAAAACCTTTGCTAGTGAGTGAACTGTTTTTTCCTTGTGTCTTTAATAACGAAAATAAATAACGAATTGAGAAAACTAACGTGATCAATGATTATCTGAAACTTGCCCGTGTTGATAAACCTATTGGCATATTTTTAGTTTTATGGCCCACACTTTGGGCTTTGTGGCTGGCGGCGGAAGGACTACCTTCCTTGGATGTACTGGCTATTTTTGTGGCAGGTTGTGTATTGATGCGCTCCGCAGGTTGTGTGATTAATGACTTTGCGGACCGCAAAATTGATGGTGATGTTGAGCGCACCAAAGACCGCCCCCTTGTTACCGGAAAAATCACGTCTAAAAATGCCCTGATCTTCTTTGCTGCGCTTTGCTTAATTGCTTTTGTACTGGTATTACTCACCAACGAGCTCACTATTTACCTGTCATTTGGTGCTTTGGCTTTAGCGTCGGCCTACCCATTTATGAAACGTTATACTTACTTGCCACAAGTTGTGCTTGGCGCGGCGTTTGCCTGGTCAGTGCCTATGGCTTACGCAGCGCAGACCAATGAACTCCCTAGTATTATCTGGCTGATTTATACCGCTACCGTGCTATGGACCGTAGCGTACGACACCATGTACGCGATGGTTGATCGGGAGGATGATTTGAAGATCGGGGTGAAATCAACGGCAATTTTATTTGGTTCGGCCGACCGTGCCATCATTGCTTTTTTGCAAGTTTTGGTGATTCTGACTTTATGCATGATTGGTGAGCAGTTAGGCTTAGGCCAGTTTTACTTTTTAGGGGTAGTGAGTGCCTCAATCCTGTTTATTTATCAGCAACACTTAATTCGACATCGTTATCGTGACGAATGTTTCAAGGCCTTCTTGAATAATAATTGGGTCGGACTGGTAATTTTTATCGGGCTGGTACTCGACTTTATTGCCAAGTAATCGCAAAAAAATGCGCCGACATAAATAAATACAAAATTGCCATACCTAATCCAGCCTTTTTTGAATGTCTGCCGAGCCAATTTCCATATTAATATTGTTAATTCCGGACTTTTCATTCACCCAAAAGGCAACTGCACCACACACTGCAGCGGGTAATGCCAAAAGGTTTAATAAGGGGAATAGCGTCACACCAAAGGTTAGGGTGCCAAAACCCAAAGCACTTAATCGATGGGCAGATAAATAGCGGCGCATTTCAGAAAAACTCATTTTGTGATTGTCTGCCGGATAATCTATATATTGAATCGCCATCATCCAGCCTGAAAAGATAATCCAGCCAAGTGCAGCAAAAACATTTAAACCAGGGATTAAGCCCAGTATAAATAGACCGAGTACCCGGGGCAGGTAGTATAGAATTTTTTGCAGTTCTCGTTTAACAGTACTGGGAATAAGCAATGCGAGTTCTTTCCATGAAAACTCGATTTCAGAATCTCTACCCGTGAGATGTTTTTCCGTCATTTCGGCTAGGTAGCCATAAAAAGGCGCACCAATTAAGTTGGCGGCTGCGACAAAGCCATAAAATAAAGTCATCAGTATGACGATTAAATAAATCCCCCAAAATAGCCATTCCATAAAGGCCAACCACTCCGGCATCCAGCTAAGTAATGACGCCATCCAACCTGAGAATAAACTTTTTGCCCAGATGACGAGTAAGGTAAATAAACCGATATTGACGCAAAGTGGTACCAGTAGAAATAGCCTGAATTTTGGTTGGCAGATGATTTTAAATCCCTCAATGAGGTAGCTGAAACCTCGAAATAAGTTTCCATTCATAAGCGTGCCTTGTTTAGCGGTATTTAATTGACTTAAGGTTTATAATGCTGCAACTCTATTAAACGGTAAGCAACAGAGATTATACGGATTTGAAAGCAATATATTTATTACACTCAGGTATAAAATTTTTAATTCAAACGATTTGGTTAAATAAAATCGTTTTCTATACTGCTGTTGCAGCCGGTTGTGTGATTGCATTTTCTCCGGCTGAAGCAGGTCTGCAGCCTCAACTGAATGATAAGTTTTTGCATACCACTGGTTTTTTGGTTATGGCGCTTTTAGCGCATCTTGCTCACCCTTATTCAAAAAAGCACTACCTCATTTTTGGTTTGGCGCTACTTGGTTTGGTGATTGAGCTTGTACAAGCTTATCTGCCTTACCGTGATTTCTCTTTATGGGACTGGTGTGCCGATATTTTCGGTGCGCTTTTATATTTCTTTATCATTGCCAAACCTTTACATCGTTTGTTTTTCATTGAACCGAAACATAAATTCGTACCTGATTAAACTCTTCAAATTCATTCAGATCTGGCCAGGTGCGCGCTTCCATGGTTGTTTGCAATAGATAGTGGTCTACGGGTAGGGTCCTCACGCGTGAGTCTGCTAATAATACTTGCGGAGCCAACTCAGAAAATAAGTTGAGCAAGGAAAAATTATCTCTGTCATATAACACGTCAGCCGCTGTTATTAGATCTATTTTCTCAACAACTTCATCCAGGCTTTTAATTGTCTGAATACTGACACCATTTTGCAGGGAATTCACCTTCACCGCATCAAGTGCATCCTCATCAATATCACAGGCATATACTAACCTAGCGCCTGCCAGAGTTGCCGCAATCGCTACTATGCCAGAGCCGCTTCCTACATCAACAACGACTTTATCTTTAACATATTGTGGGTGCAGCAAAATATATTTTGCCAATACCTGACCACTCGCCCAACAAAATGACCAGTAAGCAGGTTCGGCTACGACTGCTTGCGCCTCATCATGACTTAAGGGGCCCTCCAAAACTTTCGGATCAAATAAGTGCAAACTTATTTCAGGGCATGCTGCGGGTTGACTAATTGCAACCCGGCCTTTACTGAGTGTTTTATGTAAATTTTGGTTGAGCTTTTTAGTTTGGATCATAAGAAGTTAGTTTGATTGATCATTTTTCATTGACGATTAATTATGGCTCTTTTAAGCTGCCGTTTGCCTACTACTCAGAAAACTTAAATAGAATAATATAATAACGACTACTGCACCATACATAGACTAAATGGGATACCACAATGGAAAACTTAACTCAAACCACGGATCAAATGGCCAACTATATTGATATGGCATATAAAATGGCCATTCAATATGGGCCTAAATTGATATTAGCGATCTTAACCTTGATCATCGGGCTTTGGCTGATCAATCGTTTTGTTAAAAGTACTAAACGTCATTTTACCTCTAAGGCTGACCCTACTCTAGGCTCGTTTATTGGGAGTTTGCTTTCTGTTGTACTTAAGGGGGTATTATTAATTGCTGTTGCATCCATGATTGGCATTGAAACAACCTCCTTTATCGCAGTATTGGGTGCGGCAGGTTTAGCGGTTGGTTTTGCTTTACAAGGCAGCTTGGCAAACTTTGCGGGTGGCGTACTAATTTTAATGTTCAAGCCTTTTAAAGTGGGTGATTTAATTGAAGCACAGGGCCATATCGGTAGTGTTAAAGACATTCAAATCTTCAATACTATTTTAACCACAGCAGATAATCGTATTGTAATTATTCCGAATGGTGCTTTATCCAATAGCAGTATGATTAATATTAACCAGGAAGCAACACGCAGGGTTGATTTCGTTTTTGGCATTGGCTACAGCGATGATATCAATAAGGCTAAATCAATACTCCAAAACCTTGCAGACCAGGATTCACGTGTATTGAAAGACCCTGAATCTATGATTGTGCTTTCTGAGCTAGCAGATAGTTCGGTTAATTTTACCGTCAGATTATGGGTAAATACGGCTGATTACTGGGGTGTATATTTCTGTATGCATGAAGCCGTAAAGAAGGCCTTTGATGAACAAGGTATTAGCATTCCATTCCCTCAGCAAGATGTGCATATGCATACAGTGCAGTAATATTGTGCAGGTAGGGCAATGCGTTAATTGAAAGCGGCTTATAAGAGCCGTTTTTTTTATGTTGAGTAAAGATATAACAGATAAACTAACCTGCATTCTTTTGCAAACAAATGTCATAACGGGCGTACTTCACAGAAATGTTTAACGTTATGCAAGAAGCTAGCATCTGAAACATAAAAAGATACTTTTTGTTACTTCAAATATTTAACTTTCGTGACTAAGATGAAAGTAAGCCGTAATTATTAGTTTCATGACTATTTCATGTTTTTTCATGGAACAGTCATATTAAAAGAGCAAAAATATTTTGAAGAAGGATAGCTATTGTAAAAATGACAGCTGTTGTAAAAAGAACAGAGTATCAAAAGTACATTAGCCCTAAGCACTTAAATGAACGAGTAAAGGCGCGCCGCAGCGTCACACTCGCAAGAGATGTAGAGGTTGTTACGATGCCAGTAGAACAATTAAAAGATTATTTAGACTCAAATGAGGTTCAGTACGTTGCTATTGAACATTCCGTGGCTTATACCGCAAAAGAAATTGCCGAACGTGTTGATATAAAGGGCGATCAGATGGCCAAAACGGTCATGGTGGTGCTTGATGGCTGTATGTCGATGGTAGTTTTGCCTGCGACTTGCCGAATTCGTTGGGATCGCTTTATGCACGCTATGGGGACCGAATTAGTTTCACTTGCCACAGAAGAAGAATTTAAAGACAAATTCCCTGCCTGCGAAGTGGGGGCTATGCCACCTTTTGGAAACCTTTATGACATTCCTGTTTATATGTATGAAGGTTTTGATGAAGAGAATGATATCGCATTTAGAGCGGGTAACCATCATGAGATAATCAAGATGAGTTTGTCAGACTATCTTGATCTAGCTCACCCAATGACCTTAAATGAAGGTTTTGCTAAAATCGGTGTGAAAAAACCAAGTTGGCTGACTCGCAAGAAAGCCAGCTAGTTCAAGGTATATTATTTGGATTTTCCAAACCTCTTGACCTACAGGTAGCACGCCTGGATTTTAAGCTACAGTCTTGAGGTGTCTGGAGGTTTTACCGCACATACACCATCAAATCTTCATAGTCTCGACGAATTCGAAAAGCCTGCACAGACCTAGACGTGAGATACGCTTTTAACTGTTTGATATTTCGGATGCGCGTACGATTTACGCCGTAAATAACATCACCTTTTTCAAAACCTAACTGTGCGGCATTTGAACGCGCTTGCACTGATTCTAAGATAATACCCACAGCTTCTTCTTGATCACTGGTAATGAGGTCTTTCATATGAGCGCCAGCTAAATAAATAGAAATAGTTTGGCCTTGCGCTTCAGGAACCGGTATAGGGCGTATTTCTGTTTCCAGAGATAAGTGCTCACCTAAGCGAATTAACTCCAGGGATAAGGTTTTACCAATCGATGATAAACCAATCCGGTTTTGAATATCGACAGCACTGGTGATGCGCCGACCATTTGCACTGACGATAATATCACCTGCTTTCAGACCGGCGCTCTCGGCCTCACTATTTCTTGCCACACTAGATACAATTGCCCCTTGATAAGTGGGTATGGAGGCACTGGAAATTGAAAATGCTTCAGCTAGTTCAGGGCTTAAATCCTGAAAGTGAGCGCCAATACCGCCACGTCGTACTTCGCCATAAGCAATTAATTGAGTCATTACTGCGCTAGTGACCTCTGTCGGTATAGCAAAGCCAATGCCGACATTGCCGCCCGCCGGGGCTATAATTGCTGAGTTAATACCCACCAAGCGACCATTGAGGTCAATCAAAGCCCCTCCAGAGTTACCAGGGTTGATCGATGCATCTGTCTGAATAAAATCTTCGTAGCCTTGTATGCCTAAACCATTGCGCCCTAAAGCGCTGACAATGCCGCTGGTTACGGTTTGTCCCAAACCAAAAGGGTTACCAATGGCGAGTACAAAATCACCGACGGCTAACTGACTGGAGTCTGCAATGGCAATGGCGGATAAATTTTCAGCTTCTATTTTCAATAAGGCAATATCAACCTTTTCATCAGAGCCAATTAACTGAGCTTTAAAACTGCGGCCATCCTTAAGTTTGACTTCAATCTCGTCAGAACCGGCAATTACGTGATGATTCGTTAAGACATAACCCTTTTTAGCATTAACGATAACGCCTGAACCTGCACTTTGTACTCTGCGGGTTTCTTCTAACTCTTCAGGCAAAGAAAAAAAGTGACGAAAAAAAGGGGACTGCAATAGCGGGTTGTAAGTTTGCTTGAGTGTGTAGGTGGCAATGTTTACCACTGCGGGTGCAGTTTGTTCAATGATGGGGGCTAGGGAGGGCTGGCTTTTGCCTTCAATTAAACGGTTTGGAAAGCCACTGGCAAAGGTTTGAGGGCTACATAAACTAAAAGTGATTAGGGCTGACAAAAGCAAAGTGCTAGCTTTTATTTTAAGAATATTGAACATTCACATGGGCTCCGGTATGTTTAGTCTATTTATATCAAAGATTTATACCTAAGAGAAAGTACAATGAGTGACACATTTGATGTATTGATTGTTGGTGCCGGCATGGTGGGGGCGACAATTGCGTGCGGTTTAGCCCGCTCAGGTCTGAAAATTGGTATTATTGACCAGCAATTGCCTCCTGAATATATTGAAGGTGAAGCGCCCCATATACGCGTATCAGCGCTCAGTTTTGCTAGTGAGCAGGTATTACGTCATTTAGGTGTCTGGCCGCATATCGTGAGTAAGCGTAATTGCCCCTATCTTCGTTTAGCGGTGAATGAACGACCGTCGAAACAAGGTTTGTCAGCCTGGCTACCCGATATCTCAGGCTGGGCCAGAACAGAGTTTAATGCACAAGATATTGGCCAGAGCCATCTTGGTCATATTATTGAAAATGATATTGTGCAGCTGGCTTTACATGAAACGATGGCAGAATTAGCGCAGATAACTCTTTTTTGTCCTGACCGTATTGTTAACATGAAACTGGAGGGAGAAGAAAAACAACTTGAACTCGCCAAACATGGGGTGCTACGCGCCAAACTTGTTATCGGGGCGGAAGGCGCTCAATCTCAAGTTCGGGAGCAGGCGAATCTTGGCCAGTATCGGGAACAATACGAGCAACAAGCATTTGTGTGTACAGTAGAATACCAAGGTCAGCAAGAAGATATCACCTGGCAGTCTTTCACTTCCCATGGTCCGATGGCTTTTTTACCTTTGGCAGATAGCGGTTTTGAAGAAAAGCAGAAACACTATGCATCACTGGTTTGGTATGACCACCCGGAGCAAGTTGAAAAATTAAATACTATGGGTGACGCTGAACTACTTACCCACTTGCAAAATAGTTATCCTGAAGAATTACCCACCCTTAAAGCACTCATTGCACGTGCCAGTTTTCCCTT
>Ga0209184_1001195_pt1 | contig 18597 bp, 16 predicted proteins | sample EN8Hudsemesocosm_2_FD_184627 | JGI IMG/M metagenome (GOLD analysis project Ga0209184, IMG submission 184627) | Methane-oxidizing microbial communities from mesocosms in the Hudson Canyon - EN8C Hudson Canyon (SPAdes) (version 2) | ecosystem: Environmental > Aquatic > Marine > Cold seeps | place... | reverse complement strand
TCGCTAATAATGCTGGCGTCTGCCCTGAGTTTAGAGGTTTAAATGAAATTACTCAGCAAGATTACGAATTCGCCTTTAAGGTAAATACGCTTGGTGTGGCTTTTGGATTAAAGCATGGTCCTGAATATATGAATGATGGCGGAAGCATTATTAACACCGCTTCACTTTCAGGGAAAATGGGTGTCTTCGGATTAGGTGCATATTGTACATCAAAATTTTCTGTTGTTGGTTTAACGCAAACAGCGGCAGTTGAGCTTGGAGATAGACACATCCGTGTTAATGCAATATGCCCTGCGTCAGTAAATACTCCTATGGCGCATGACAATGATCAAAGCCAACTCGAAATGGAAAAAATAATGATCCCACTTGGTAGAATTGCTGAGCCAGAGGAGATAGCTTCTTTAGCTCATTTTTTAGCTGCCGATGATTGTGCATTTATTAATGGGCAAGCTATCAATGTATGCGGTGGAATGACAGCAGGTATAGGTCCTAAATTATGGCAGAAGTTAGCTGGTTCAGCGGGTGATTAACAATCATTTAATATGATCTCCTAGCATTTTTCTATCTTAAGAGTAGTGCTAGGAGTTAAGCAGGCGAATAGCTTTTTTATTATTGAAAAGTACAACATATACGCTAACCAATAATAGTGACATAGATATTGCAATCAGTGTGCTATAAATAAAACTTTCACCATTGATTGCTAGAGAAGCAAATAATGGTCCTGCCGCAGATCCAAAGGCAATGAATGCTGGCGTCATAGAAACCCCTTTGCCACTAGGCTCAAATTTTTGCATCGCGCTATATTGATAGACGTCGATAAAACTCCAAAATAAAAAGTAAACTGCGAATATACAACCAAAAAGCCATAATGAAATGCTGATATTTGATAAATAAAGTATCAATAGGCAAATAACCTGAATTGAAACGCCAAAAACAATAGGCACAATAATGCCAAAGCGTCTACCTAGCTTTGCGGCAATTAATCCTCCACACATACTAAACAAATTAGACAACGAAATTGTTGTACCTATATCTGTGGCACTAAAGTTAAACTCACCACCAATACGTTCAACAAAACTCCACATGATATTGACCGAGGCAGCAAATAATGAAAAGCAAAATAAAACGGTGAGTAAGGGCACAGTAAAAGAAACACTATCACCTTCGTCCTCTTGATGATTAATTGTTTGTTTCGGCCAGTATTTAACTAGTAATAAGCAAAGTGTTGGCAAGAAAGCCAAAAAAGATAACGAGATAGAATGGTTAAATTCTTGCGCTATTATTGGCATGAGTACTAAAAAAAACGACATTGTGAATGCGCTTGCGCTAGTAAAAAAACCAATATTTCTTTCAGGGTTTTCCGAGGTTGCCAAAAATACGGTACTTTTTGTAAAAATGATGCCGCCGGCAATACCAACAACGAATCGATCTAATATCAATAAATTAAAATTTGCAATCAAAGGGGTAATGACATTTGCAACGATAACAATGAGAAGGCATATATAGATGGCTCGCCTATTTACTAACCTTTTAAGCCACCAAGGTGCTGTAATTGAGGCTAGTGCAAGTCCTGATACATCGGCAGAAGCTAACAAACCACTTTGTGTACTATTCAATTGATTTAATTCAGTTAAAAAACCAATTAAGAATGGCAACCCCATATAACCCGACATAGCAGCCAATCCAATCGATATGACAGAGAATACAGTTAAATTATTATTCATGCCCAAATTTATTTCCTCTACACCACTAACACTTTAAGTAAAACATTATCAATACAATAAGTTCATCTACGAATAATCGGATGGTGAGCGCATCTAAATGCACCACCTAGCTGAGAAACGGCGCCAAATTCCAGCATGGTTACATTAACTCCACGTTTAGTCAGTTCCTGTGCAATATCAGGGTGCTCTGCTGGACAAATATAATTTGACTCATCAATCACCAAACCATTACAAGCGAGATAAGATGCCTTTTCTAAGCTGACATCAATAACATCCCAATCATCAAAATAGCGAGGTAAACCATGTTTAAACGCTTGTTTACACACAATTGCCAGCCCTTTTTTAGGCAAGGACATCGCACAATCTAAATGTAAAACACCAGACGTTAGCTCAACCATATGAACACAATATTCTTTGCCTAAATATTGTTGTAACCATTTAACGCCTAATTCATTGCTAGCATGTCCAGATACGCCGACAAATATATCTCTGCCGCAAAGTAAGGTATCACCACCTTCTAAAAATGGCCCGTCGCCAAAGCCTGCTTTGACGTTAATGGGGTATGGCTCTGGCATGCTGACAAATTTATACTCTCGACCTTGAAGAATGCTATAAAGCAACTCACGTGTTGGGAACTTATTCTTACGCTCTGCTGGGTCGCGCATCCCAGTTTCAATCACATGATTCCCTATGACCAATAAATGATCTCTAGCAAACAATTGTTGCGTGCAATCTCTAATATTTGCCAAATAAGCTTCTTCATCTTCATTAGTTGCTCTTGGCTGATGAACTACAACACCAAATTTTTCCAGAGTTTTAACTAAGCAGCTCATTTGCTCGGTAATTAATTTGTGCCTGATAGGAGATGCTTCTAGCATCAACTCACCACCAAATTCTCGTACAAACGTTTTCTCTTCTTTGGGTGCAAACTCATATTCATCAGTCCAAACAGGTACAGTTAGATTCCCTACAGTCCCAACAATGACTTCCTGTAATTTACCCCATTCAAAATTTACATTAACTACTTTGTTCACAGCTTGCTCCTACAGTGAGGTTAACTTCTCTATACCTGCATAGGTAATCCCAGCAGACCAACCACCATCAACTTTTACATCAATACCTGTGATGTATTTAGATGCGCCGGATAACAAAAAATGGTAAGCCCCTAGAAGATCTTCGACTTGTGCTGGACGCGAAAAAGCAGTTGTATTTTTAGCTAAAGTAGCTTCTATACCATCAATAGGCTCCATAGGAGTTAATACAGTTCCAGGAGAGACTGAATTAACACGAATATTACGACTACCTAATTGCAGAGCGGCATTTTTTGTTAACTGTATTACGGAGGCTTTAGACATCGAGTAAATAGAATACTCAGGCAATGTTAAATAAGCGGCAAGTGAAGCCGTGTTAACAATTGAGCCACCCTCGTTTAGAAACTGAACGGCATATTTTATTCCTAAATATACCCCTTTCACATTTACGTCTAATGCTTTGCTCAGTAACGATATATCAGAATGTTCGATGGGACCTTCTGGTATTGCGATACCCGCATTATTAATTAAGCCATCAAGTTTGCCATTCTTATGACATGCACTTTCAAATGCCGAAAGTAAGCTATCAGGATCAGAAACATCAGCAGAGAAATAGTTTACGTTCAACGCTAATAACTCATCACTGACTTTTAAATCTACTGCGCTAACAACACAGCCAATTTTTTTAAAATGAGTCGCAAGAGCTAAGCCAATACCACTGCCAGCACCTGTAATTAAAATGTGCTTTGAAGATAAATTGAACATTTAAATTCCTTAAGTAAAGTTATGGAGATGGCTAACTAAGAATTTTTATCCAAGTATTTTGGTACCACTTGACGACTAAACACCTCATCAACAGTTTCATGACGCTTAATCATGTTGCACTGGTTACCTGAAATAAGTGCCATACCGGGGCGTGGCAGTGCATTAAAATTAGCCGCCATCGGCTCAATGTAAGAGCCTGTATTTAAAAGCGCAATGACATCTTCTTCACACAAACTGGGTACAGTAACATTTTCAAAAAGCCATTCAGCATTACAAGTTACTCCAACAATATCGCATGTCATTTCATTTGGTTCATCTGCTTTACTAGCAACAATATAATCAAAAGGAGGTGTAGGATTTACACCTTGAATGCCTAAAAACACTTCAGAGGTGTCTACCTCAGCCCATTTATGATTAATATTTGTGGTTTCATGTTTAATATTTTTAACGGTTGTTAAATGTAAGCCTGTTTGATTATGCGTAGCTCTTCCCGGCTCAACTTCAATCAAAATTCCTTTTGTAGATAAGTTAACGTTAGTCATACTATTTCTAAAAGCTGAAGTGAGTGATTTAGCATAATCTTCCACGGTAGGAGTGGCATAATCTGTTTGTGCAACTCTAGTTTCCTTATCTAAGCTTGCAGCAAACCCTCCGCCAAAATTAACAATTTGTGGTGTCCAGCCATTTAAAATGCCACTAAGCTCTTTAATTAATAAAACATATGATTCAATAAGTAGTTCCCAAATACTTAACTTTTTAGAATGCCTGCCCATATGAATATGAACGCCAAGTAAATTAACTTCTTTACAACTTTTAAGACTTTTGGCCATGGCAAGAACTTCGGTTGTAGGGATACCATATTTAATTGTTTGGGTTAGTCTTCTAATTTCACAGTTTGGTAAAAAATCTGACATTTCATCTGTATCACCAAGCCAGGGTTTTAACCTTAATAAAATATTTGCTCGCATTCCTAGTTTTTGAGCGCCTTCAATGCAGAGATCGAGTTCTTTAGGACTATCTAGAATGATTGTCGCGCCAAGCGCAATAGCTTTCTGAATGATCTCTTTATTTTTAATGGAACCATTGACAGATATATTTTTACCTGACACACCAGCTCTTAACACACACTCTAGCTCCCCTGGTCCAAAAACATCGCACCCGGCTCCTTCACTATCAATTATTTTACGAATGGCAATGTTAGGGTTTGCTTTTACTGAAGGCATCACTTTTACTTTTCCTTCAGGCCAGTGTGCTTCAAATGCAGATTTATAGGCTCGAATATTCTGGCGTAAATAATTTTCAGACACGACAAACAATGGTGTTCCGTGTGTTTTGGCAACTTCAACAAGATCAACATCTTCTAAATAAAGGCGTCCTTCTCTAATTGAAAGGAAAGGGTTTTCATTAACTAGTTGAGTAGTTTCCATTTGTTTTGCTCCGGTAAATTTGATTATCCTCGATATGACTTCATACTGACATTACCTTTACAATTTATCAGTAACCCTGTTTGGGTATTCACACAAATGCGGTTAACTCGTTATGGTATTAAACACGATAACTAGAAGGGTAATAACAAAATGCAACAGGTAAACAACTTTAAGAAACTAACAAAGTCGGCCTTATCAATTTCAATTGGTTTGGCTTTATCATTAAGTGCTGCTCAAAGCGCCGCAGAAGAAAGTTCTTCAATCTCACAAAATGAGAATAAAGGGCTTGAGGTTATTACAGTCACATCTCAAAAGCGCTCTCAACGCTTGCAAGATGTCCCCACTTCTATCAACGCATTTACAGAAAATGAATTAAAAGACTTAGGAATCAGCAACGCTGTAGATATTGCCAATGCGATTCCTAATATAGAGTTAAATTCCGCTGGCGGTAATGGTAACCAAATCATCACTATTCGCGGTGTAGGACTGAACGATTTTAGCTTAAACAACACGCCAACCACTGCGGTACACATCGATGAAATTCCGCTAAGCTCAAATGCCATGACGGGGTTTAGTCTATTTGATTTAGAGCGAGTTGAAGTATTAAAAGGGCCTCAAGGTACGTTATTTGGACGTAACTCAACCGCGGGTGTAGTTAACTTTATTACCCAAAAGCCAACAGATATCACTGAGGGCTATGTAACTGCTACCGTAGGTAACTACCAAACATTTAACTTAGAAGGCGCGGTTGGTGGTGCTTTAACCGATTCACTAACGGCAAGAGCTTCATTTAAATCAGAATCCTCTAAAGAAGGATTTCAAACCAATACTAACCCTGACGCAGATTGGACTGAAAATGGTGAAGTAGACAAATTTGCCGCAAGAGTTCAGTTAATGTGGACTGGAGACGATACTACGGTATTAGCAAATATTCATACAGGGTCAGATAAATCACAACCTTGGCTACCTCAAGCAGAAGGCACAACAGGCGTTGATGGTGCGCCATGTGCGTCAGCATTAGTTGGCCGACCTAATCCTTCAGAATGTTTTATTGACGGCTTTTTTGGTGGCTCTTATCAAGGTATTTCTGACACTGATGGTGATGTAAATTCAGGTAGTTATGATTTTAAACCTGTTGCTGATGATAAATACAATGGTCTTTCATTAAGAATTGACCATGAACTATCATTTGCTACTTTCACCTCCTTAACAGGAGCGGACAACTTTCATTATCAGCATAAGACTGATCTAGATGGCATTGCCGGTATGGATCTGCAAGAAATTGCTGGTTTCATTGGCTTAGAAATAAATGATAGCTGGAAAACAGCTAATATATTGCATCAATATGAAGATTTTGAAGTTGATCAATTTACCCAAGAATTCAGGTTAACCTCAACTACTGATGGTGATCTAAAATGGATAGCCGGTTTATTTTATGCCAGTGAAGATATGAAAAACTCATCAGGCTACGCCTCTGACAATTTTGGCTTATTTGCATCACTTCCTTTTGATTTTGGCGGTTATGGCGCAATAATAGAAAATACAGGTGCTGTTTTTAATCATGACTTTGAGCAAGAAAATACCAGCTATGCTGTTTTTGCTCAATTTGACTACGCTCTTTCAGATGCAACAAACCTTAGCTTTGGTTCTCGATACACTGAAGATGAGAAAGACTTTGAAGATGAAGCCTATGGACTTGATGATGCAGGAAATCGTGTTGTTAAAATAATGCCTTATGCTGAAGACGGCACTGATAAAACGACTTATAAACAATCAATGGAAACTTCTCATGTATCTTGGAAAGTAGGAGTAGATCATAAGTTAGAAGATGATTGGATGATTTATGGTGGTATTTCACAAGGTCATAAGTCAGGCGGTTTTCCAGGAACAATCCCTTTCGCAGAAGCAGATGTAGCAGCCTATGGTGATGAACAAATTCTATCTTATGAGTTAGGCTCAAAACTATCAGCACTAGATAACACTTTAAGACTTGATATCACCGCTTTTTATTATGATTACCAAGATATGCAAGGCGTTTACGCTACAACTGAAGGTTTCGATACCTTAAATCGTGTTGGGGATGCCGAAGTTAAGGGCTTAGAGTTAAGTTCAACATGGCTATTAACTGAATCACTTACTTGGACATTTAATGCTGCATTGTTAGATACAGAAATATCAAATAGTGTTGAAAATGTTGGTGACTCGCTGGGTAACCCCACTGACTTTAATGGTAATGAGTTATCACATGCTCCTAAGCAGTCAGCAAGCACTTCTTTAAATTGGACTAACGAACTTACTGATGACTTACTGCTATCAATGCAAATAAATGCAGCTTATAAATCTGATTTTTATCTTAGGTACGATAATGACCCGTCATCGCACTGGGATGAGTCATCATTAGTACTAGGGTCAAGAATTACCTTATCAAATATTGATGATACATGGAGTATCGCTTTATGGGGAAGAAATATCACTGATGAGGAAATCCCAAGTTATCAAAGTTTCAGCTTGGCTAAACAAGATCACTTTGTATTTTATAATCAACCAGCTACCTTTGGTATAGATTTCACTTATAGATTTGAAAATTAAACCTTTAGGCTGCTATAAATAAAGTTTTATTTATAGCAGCCATTTTTCATACAAAATCAAATAAGGTGAATATGAATTTTTCAACTAAAGAAGTTATTGCTACGAGTATTATTTCAGCTTTGGGCGCGTTAATGTTCCTTTTGCTGCCAGTAATCATTGGTATCACAACCGATAGCCTTAATCTTTCTGAACAACAAATCGGCTTATTAGTTTCTTTTTATTTCTTAGGCTTTTTAATTGCTTGTGCTCTTTCACCATTTATCACAACAAAACTCAATTGGAAAAGTATTGGATATTTAGGGGTTTTGTTGATGACTCTAGGTCTTCTACTTATTGCTTTCTTGCCTTCATATCAGCTGGTTTTATTACTTTTAAGCATTATTGGCACAGGCTCCGGTACTTTATTTAGTCTAGCAATAGTGATTTTATCTAACGCTGAAAATGCTGAACGATACTTCGGCATAAAAATAATGTTTGAGCAGGTTTTAGGGGCACTTCTATTATTTATAATTCCAACTTTTGTTGTTGCTACATTTGGCTTCCAAGGTTCATTTTTGGCGATATCATTAACTGTGCTATTGCTTGGTTTCGCATCATTTAGTCTACCTAAACTCTCTCCTGTAACGAACAAAGGCGCAATGAGCAAAACTAATAGCAAAGCCTCAACTTCACTTTCATTTAATATAAAATTATGGGTAGCTTTAATTTGCCTTTGCTTATTTTTTGGTGCGTTATCTACACTATGGTCATTTGTTGAAAGACTTGCTGTTACCAATAAACTTAATGGAGATGACATAGCGCTGGGTTTATCATTATCAGTTATGGGTGGCGCAGTTGGAGGGCTATTAGCAGCCTTTATTGGAAATAGGCTTAACTTAAAAAAATCAATCCTATTGATCACGCCGTTAATACTTTTAATTGTTTGGGCCTTTTATCTACAGTTCACATTTATTGTATTTACTTTAGCAGCATTTTCACTCTCTTTGTGTTGGAACTTTAGTTTGGCCTATCAAATGAAAATTGTGATCAATCAAGATGACTCAAAAGCATCATGGCTAGCTTCTTTTTTAGCTATAGGAGGAATAATTTGCCCTGCTTTAGGTGGGGTGCTATTGGGACTTTCAGGTTGGCTAGGTTTATTCATCGCAATTACTTTTATTCTTATTATTTGCTCTATAGGCTTTTACAACGTTTGCTCTCACAAACAAGCCTTAATGGCTAGCGATATCACCCCTAATGGATTGAAATAACAGGAATCTATATGAAACTATTATTTAATAAAGTGGCAATTGTTACTGGCGCAGCACATCCGATGGGCATGGGGGTCGCTACAGCTTTAAAATTAGCTCAAGCTGGTGCCAAAGTAATATTGACTGACTTAGGTAGAAATGAACAAGAATTAGAAATATTAGAGCAAAGAGCCGATGAAATACGTGAATTAGGCGGGAGTGCAATAGCCATGGCTGTTGATATTACCCAGCGTTCACAAATTGATGTCTGTGTAGAAAAAGTTATTGAACAATATGGACAAATCGATATTTTGTTTAACAATGCTGGCAGCCCTGTTGGCTGTGGTGAGTTTCTTAATATGACCGATCAACAATGGGAAATAAGTTATCAAGTGAATGTAAAAGGAACGGTTGATTTTTGTCAGGCAGTTATTCCAATTATGATAGAGAACGGCGGTGGCTCAATTATTAACAATTCATCCTTATCTGGCCTCGCCGCCATTGAAAAAATGGCCGCATATACTGCCACAAAATTCGCTGTAGTTGGATTAACAAAAGCCTTAGCCTGTGAGTTTGGTAGAAACAACATTCGGGTTAACAGTGTTTGTCCGGGCAATATTTGGACGCAAATGGGTCAAATAGAAGCTGAGTTATTACAAGAAGATGGCCAATCAATAGATGATGTTAAAGCAGATATGTCGGCTAAAGTTCCATTAGAACGATGTGGGGTGAGCGCAGATGTCGCTAATGCAGTTGTTTATCTAGCAAGTGATATGGCTAGCTATGTTTCTGGTGTGGCTATGCCTGTATCGGGTGGTATGGCGCCAGGTCTATAATTATAAAATAGGAGTTGTTAAATATGTTTGGTTTTAAAGGTGTTCATCATATTGCCATATCAGTGCCATCTTTGGTTGAGGCGAAAATATTCTATATTGATAAATTAGGTTTTACTGTGCTTGATAACCAACATTTTTCGCCATCGAAAATGGGGGATGATCTATTGCAACTGAAAAATGCTGATTGTCATATGATGATGATTAAGGCATGTAATATCATTCTTGAAGTGTTTGAGTTTCATCAACCTACAGCTAAAACACAAGATAGCCCGAGGCCATTATGTGATCATGGTTATACCCATCTTTCATTTGAAGTAGAAGATATACAAATTGCCTATGAACATTTAAAAAATTCAGGTGTGACTTGGCATCATCCTCCAACAGAAGTCAGTGAAGGATATAAGATGACCTATGGTCGAGATCCTTTTGGTAATGTGATTGAAATTCAACAGTTACAAAACGGTTACCCATTTAGCTTTGATCAGTTAGGCGAATAATTTTTGGAGAAAAGAAAATGTCATCAAATTTAACTAGAACTGAAAACGTTCACTTTTTAGAATATGCAATTAAGCGTATTGCTATGGCCAAAGGCATGACAGAAACACATGCAAATTGTATCGCTGATGCAATTTGTTTTGCCCATATTCAAGGAAAACTTAATCAAGGTTTAGGCGTATACGAGGCTATAGAGTTAGTTTTTCAAGCAGGTGCTTTAGATGTAAATGCAGTGCCAAATATTGTGAATGAAGATGCTAACTGGGCCGTTTTTGATGGCAAACAATCTTCCGGCTACTATGCTTTAACATTAATGGCTGAATGCGCCATTGAAAAAGCCAGAAAAACAGGGATTTCAATTGTATTTGGCAGTAACCATAATGATGCTGGCAGCTTTGCAAAATACGTATATATGGCTTATGAACAAGGCATGGTAGGCATGGCTTCTAACAACACAGTACCACTAGCAGCCCCTTATGGCGGCATGGAAAATAAGTTATCATGCCCTCCTTTTGATGCCATTATTCCTTCAGGAAAACAGCCTCCTATTTGGACATCAACCAAATTTGCTGAGTTTTATGATGCCGATATAGCTGAAGCAGTCCTTTTTAATAAACCTATGAAGGGACCATGGTTAATAGATCCTAAAAGTGGTGATTTAACTGATGACGCTAAACCGTATGCTCGACCTATTCCAGGGTTTGGACGTGTGATGGATTATACTTGTGGTGGTCAAATTGAAACTCCAAGAACATACGCATTAAATATGTGGAATGAAGCATTAACAAGCATCATTAATCCGTTAGGAATACCTTCAACATCAATGCCAACCATTGAAGATTTTGAAACTTCAGATGATCCTATCCCCAGTGTTGGTGGCAGTTATTTTATGTGTATCAACCCTGGAGTGTTTGGTTCATTAGAGCAAGTTAAGCAAAAATCAGATGATTATGTTTCAGCGATTAAAAATTCAAAAGCAAGACCAAACCAAAGTATAAGAGTACCCGGCGAAGCAGGCTATATTAAAATTAAAACAGGAGATAAGCAGGTTGAAGTTTTAACCAGTCATTGGAAACCTTTTTTTGAAAATATAGCTTCAGGTTATGGCATAACAGAACAACAATTAAGAGATGAATATAAAAATTTAAGTTTATAATTAAAATATTTTTTTAATCTAATAACGGATAAATAAATGACTGAGTTTTCAATTTAAAAAATGATTGTTTGTAGTTCGGCTTCCATTGTAAAAACAAATAATAATTACTACAGTTAAAATACATTAGTGTTGTTTAGGTTCAATACAAAGAGGGGAAGTTATGACTGACTTGGGTGGCTATCATATTGAAACCTATAAGCAATTACTTCTACTTAGAATATGGGGATATTTGGATGTAGATACAGCTAAAAAGCAGATAGACAAATCAAAAAAAATCATTCATCAGGAGTTTGAAAATGGTTGGGCTTTAATGGTTGATTTATCTAACTTTGACGGTTGTGATGATGAATGCCATGAAGTTTTTAACCGGATGAATTCATGGTCTGCCGAGCACGGGCAGCGTGCTGAAGCTATAGTTCATAATCATTCTTATTATAAAATTCGTGTAGCTGAATCATATAATAAAGCTTTACCTTGTAGCGTTAAAACTGACTATTTTACTGATACTTTTGAAGCCGCTAAATGGCTTAATTCACTAGGCTACTCTATTCCAAACTCGCTTTGTGAATCAAATATCCATAAAACTTATGCTGAACATGGCGGTTTTTCAATAGAAATTAAACCATGTGGTCTTTATTGTAAGTTTGTTGGCTCTTGGAATAATGAAACAACAATGGCTTTTTCTCTAGCCCTTCAGCGCACTATTATCGAAAATTTTTCAGGTGAAAATTGGGCTGTACTATGTGACATGAAAGATTGGGAGTTAGCCATCCCAGAGACAAGAGATGCATTTGAATCTTTGATGTATTGGGCAGAGCATAACGGCCTTGTGGCTAATGCTGATATCTCAAGTGGACTATTCAAGCACTTAACAGAAGACTTTACTAAATCATTATCCGATGAATGCCATTCTAAAATAAAAATGAGAAATTTTTCTAATGTTAAAGACGGCATTAATTGGCTCCATTCACTAGGCTTTGAAATGGAGGATTAACTTTTGGCAAGTCCAATCCTCACTTTTTAAAATCACTCCTGTGGTAATAAATGAACTTTACAACCACAACCTTTGTGATTGATAAGTAAATCAAAAGCCTCCTCCGCTTTTGACATAGGAAATTGATGGGTAACCATTTCATCAACCTTGTCTTGCACAGGCTTTTCTAACAACATTTCAACCAATGATAATCGGTCTTTAAAGGCAACGTCAAAACTAGCCGTTATATGTTTATGTCCCCAACAGAGATCCCATTCGGTATTAAGTTCAAGCTTTAAATCTTTTTCATGGGCAGCATAACCAAGTAAAACCATGGTGCCGTAATGTCTTAATGCGTCTAGACATTTTCTTTGATAATAAGGGTAACCTGAACATTCAAAGGAAAAGTCTACACCTCTATTTTGAGGAGTCAGCGCTTTAACTTGATCTAACCAATCATCATCTTCAGGATTAATTATAAAATCAGCCCCCATTTGTTCAGCAAATTCCATTCGTTGTTTATTTCGTCCAAGGGCAATGACTTTAGCCCCCCTGTGTTTTAAGTTAACAATAGTGGCATGACCGATAAAGCCAATGCCTGAGACTAAACAATAATGCTCTGAACTAATATTTTGCTCTTTAATGCCAGTATAGGTACAACCGATTAAACAATTCGCTGCCGAGGCATGTTTGTAACTCATTTCCTCAGGTATGCGCTGTAGCATATTCACAGGCGCTAATCGATATTGGCTATAACCACCAATACCAGAATTAGAGCCATATAATTCGGCCATTTCCTTATAACCTTTTAAGTTCATACAATGAGTTGAACCCAAACCATTTTCACAAACCCAACAATGCCCACAGGCAACTCCCTGATAAATAATCACACGGTCTTTTAATGCAAAATCAGTGACCCCTTCACCTAGTTCACAAATTTCACCAACTCCTTCATGGCCAAGCATGTCGTTATCTTCATGCCATTCAATAAATCCCGTTTCAAACACTCTGTGCTCGATGCAGATTGGCGCAATCATGACCTTTATCAATACCCAACCGGGTAAAGGCTTGGGCATAGGATATTCTCTTATTTCGGCTTTATCTTTTTCGATCCAAAGTACTTTATTTTTCATCAAGAAAACCTATAGCCATTGAGTAGGGTTATTTTTGCCATTTTGGCGATGACGAACATTGGTTAAAAGGTTTAATAACTCCCAATATAAACCTGCCGCAACATTACCAAATGCTCCTGATGCATCTCGTACTGGATTAAACTCCACCATATCGGCACCAATGATATTTAAATCATAACTGCCTAAAATCATATCTCGTACTTGTCGAGGGGTTAAACCAAACGGCTCAGGACCTGTAGTAGCCATCATTTCTGTGCTACATAAGCCATCAACATCAAATGAAAAATAAGTTTTGTCTTGCCCTACAATTTCTTTAGCTTTATCTAAAACATACGGAACACCTTTTTCAAAAACTTCGTCCGCAGTAATAATTGTCATGCCTGATTCTTTTGAGAAATCCCACAAGAAATTGGACCTGCCACGAATGCCTATTTGCACAGTGCGCTCTGGATCGATATAGCCTTGTAAAACAGCTTGCCTGAAAACAGAGCCATCATTCACAGCATCTCCGCCCCAAGACGCCATGGTGTCACAATGAGCATCAATATGAATTAGACCAAAGGCTTCATCATTATGCGCTTTAGATAATCCTTTAAGGACACCATATGCAGTTGTATGCTCTCCACCACAGTTAAGTGTTGCACAACCCGCTTCACCTAATGTTTGAAATACTTTGGCAATATCTTCTAATCGAACTTGTAAATCAGTTGCAGACCACTGCACATCACCATAATCAATAATATTGCACTGCTGAAATGGAATATTGCCAGTAACATCGTGATAAGGACCCATAACATGACTCCACTTCCTGATGCTTTCAGGGCCATGTCTTCCACCGGCTAAACCTATAGCGCCTAAATCTAATGGAGAGCCAGCAATGGCTATATCAACATTCTTAAGATCACTTTTATGAGGAGCTTGGAAAAAGCCTGATTGAGGAAAAAACCCCGCATTATCAAATCGAACCCCTGCTTCAGATGCACGGGCAAAAAAATCATTGATACTCTCATCTGCAAATTCAAAAGCTGGTTTATCGAGCGATTTATAATGGGCTAATTGTTCTGATGTTAATTTAGGCATGATTATTCTCTTAAATAAAACTAGTCTCAATACGATAGTCTAGTTTGAATTTATTTTCGTCACCCTTAGTGGGTATGTAAGCCGTGTAGCTTTTCCGTAGAATTGTTATCAGCATTAACTTTATGCTTAAGCACAAACTTATAGAGGTAAAAAATGGTATTTAACATACAGGACTTTACAAAATCCCCTTTAAAAATGGAGTGTAAAATACATTTTGAAGGCAACTCTGCTCAGGAAGTTTTTGACATTCTTGGTAATCCAGAATTAATTACTGAATGGTACTTACTAGCTGAAGATGTACGTATGCACCCAGCAAAAGATGGTGAAGAAGCAAGCTTTAACGTTGTATTTACTTTCTTTGGCGATGTATATGAGGAAGTACTTCATTGGGAGCCACCATTACGGTATGTTTATTTAGCAAAAGGACCTAATTTTCCGATTAAGGATTATGTTGCTGAAATAGAAGTTACCGCTGACGAAAATAACAAAGGTGTAATGACTTGGCGCTTATTTTATCAAGATATTGAAGGCCCTCAATTCAAAAAAATTATTCCGGTGCTAATCCCTGCTATGAATGAGGCGAGTATGCACAAATTATCAGAGTTCATTGGTGGCACTAAAGTGGAATGTATCACTTATTAATTACGTAAATGTAATTAATAAGATGAGGTTTAAGGCTAAAAGGTTTATTTTAGTCTTAAACCGCAAAGGTTAGATTAGGTTAAATTTTATTTGTACTTATTCTGAATCGGATATGATCATATAAGTAATTAAAGACTAACGCGTAAACTAAAAAGAAAATCATCAAACCAATATCTAAAATGATCACGCTGACTAAATCCAAATCCAGTGACCACATAATAATCGGGATAGTTAAAACCATAATGCCCACTTCAAAGCCAATTGCGTGAAAACAACGAATTTTAAAACTGCGCTTAATACGTTCTTGACAAAATTTAAAATCAAAAATTATATTATAAAAATAATTCCAAACCATTGCCATAGTGGATGTGGCAACAGCAAGGAAAAAAGCTTCACCATGACTCTGTGAAAAGCTATCTACCAAGAAAAAAGTGAGCATTATCACAGCAATTAATTCGAATAATAAACTGTGGAATACTCTCTCAACTTTTGACATGACCTTTAACTCAGTTAATGACTAAAGCCCAGGACTCATACCGCCAGCAACGGGCATAGTTATTCCAGTGATATAGCGACTAACATCGCTTGATAAATATACAACAGCATCACCGACAACAGAAGGCTCTGCTGTATAGCCTAAAGGAATGTTACTGTCTTCAAGTTTTTGAGCTGCCTCAATGCTAATATTGTGCTCTTGTGCAATCATATCTAAAGTAGTTTCATGCATTTGAGTGTGAATAGAGCCTGGACAAATAGCATTAACCCTGATGCCATTTTTCGCATATTGTGCTGCAAGCTGCTTAGTTAACCCAACAACTGCAAATTTACTCGCAGTGTAACAGGCAGGAATATCTTCGATTGCCCCTAATCCTGCTAGTGATGCAATATTTACTATACAACCACCAGTTTCTTGTTCAATCATTTGAGGGATTGCTGCTTGGCAAAAATCTGCAACACCTTTTAAATTAATAGCGAGTGATAAATGCCAGTCATTATCAGTCAGCTCTAAAAAGTTTGCACTGCCTAAACCGACACCTGCGTTATTAACTAGAATATCGATAGAACCGAAAAACTCCTTGGTTTCATTGATTACTTTTTCAATGTCTTTTTTATTAGTGACATCACAAACAACTGTATGTGCCCTTACGCCATAACTCGTTAATTCATCAACAACCGTCTCTAATCCAACAGCACATTTTAGGTCAACAACCACAACATTGATGCCTGATTTTGCTAAAGCTACCGCAATAGCTCTTCCGATTCCTTTGGGATGACTAGCACCCGTAACGATTGCAGTTTTATTAGTCATTATTTTGCCCTACCTTTATCCAAACAGATTTTGTTTCTAAATAGTGCTCAAGTTGCTCAGGTCCTAAATCTTTGCCAATACCACTAAGTTTCACGCCACCAAATGGCATAGATGGATCGCCAGGATCATGAATGTTAACCCAAACACTGCCTGCTTTTATTTTGGGTATCATACGATGAGCACGAGAAATATCTTGTGTCCAAATACTCGCAGCAAGACCAAAAATATTATCATTCGCTAAGTCAATAACTTCATCTTCGGTATCAAATGCTTGTACGACTAGTACTGGCCCAAAAATCTCTTCTTGAACTATTCTCATATCATTAGTTGTGTCAGCGAATAATGTTGGTTTAACGTAAAAACCATCGCCTTCAAGACAATAACCACCTGTAACTAAACGAGCACCTTCCGCAATTCCAATATCAATGTATTGTTTAATACTTTGTTGTTGATTTTGAGAGATCACTGGTCCCATTTGAGTATCAGGATCTAAGCCAGTACCAAGTTTGATTCCTTCTGCCACTTGTTTAATTTTTTCGATGACTTCATCATAAATTCCACGTTGTACATATAAACGAGAACCCGCACTGCAAACTTGACCCGCATTAAAATAAATACTCCCTAAAGTACCCGTAGCTAATGCATCAACATCAGCATCATTAAATGCTATCATTGGTGACTTGCCACCGAGTTCTAGCGTGACATGCTTTACACTATCTGAAACATCCTTACCAACAGTCTTACCTACCTCAGTAGAGCCTGTAAATGATATTTTCGCAACTTTAGGGTGCTTGGATAACGCCGTTCCAACAACTCGTCCTCGTCCAGTTACGATATTAATAACGCCGTTAGGTAATCCTGCCTGTTGGCATAAGGTCATAAAAAACAACATACTTAAAGATGTCATTTCTGCTGGTTTCAAGACAATAGTACAGCCTGCTGCTAATGGAGCAGCCAATTTCCATGTCGCCATTGCAAATGGCCAATTCCACGGCACAATTGCGCCAATAACACCAACAGGTTCTTTTTGTGTATAACTAAAATAATTGCCCGGCATAGAGGTTGAACGACTAGCCCCTTCTATTTTAGTAGCCCAACCAGCAAAGTATTCCCAGACATTGGCAGAACCAGCAATATCGACTGCTTTACAACCGCTAATGGCCTTGCCACTATCTAACGTCTCTAATTCAGCAATTGTTTGCAGATTTTCACGGATCAACTCTGCCAGTTTACGCATAACTTGTTCACGATCACGTGGTTTATAATTGGCCCATTCGCCATGAAGTGCTGATTCTGCAGCGTTAACAGCGTCATCAACATCTTGCACTGTTCCTGCAATTATATTTGTTAATACTTTACCCGTGGATGGCTCAATAATGTCAATGTTTTCTGTACTGTTACCCTTGGTAAAAGCACCATTAATAAACATTTTCAACTCAGATGTTAAGAATGTTTTGGTTGTTTCAGTAACATTGTATTTTGTTAGTAAATCAGCTACTTTTGAATTCATCATGACTTTTGCTCATTTTTTATTTCTTCATGCACTTCTTGATAAACTTCCTCGATACTTTCAGTAACAATGGCAAGCAAGTTAATTACTTCATCCTTATTTAAAGTAAGTGGTGGTGAAATAACAATTAAGTTTACAATAGGACGAATAACAAGCCCTTTGCTAATACACTTATCAAACACTCGACTGGCAACATTAAGTGGTGCTTTAGTTTGCTTATCGCACACTAAATCAATACCTAACATAAACCCTTTGCCTCTAACATCACCAACAATAGGGCTGCTTAATAATTCTTTCGCGCCGTCTTGAAAAATAGGCCCCAGGTTTTTTACATTTTCTAGGATATTTTCTTTTTCAATGATTTCTATATTTTTTAACGCGGCAGCACACGCGGTAGCATGACCTGAATAGGTAAAACCTAACGAAAGTACACCACCATCACTTTGTGGTTTACTGATCACATCATAGATTTCATCTGAAAAGATTGCGGCACCTAAAGGAACATAACCTGAGTTTATTCCTTTGGCGACAATAAGAATATCGGGTTGATAATCAAAAAGTTCCTTTGAAGCGACCCATTCACCTAAACGCCCAAAAGCAGTAACCACTTCATCAGCAATAAAGAGAACATCATGTTTTTGGCACACTTGCCAACAAAGCTTATGGTAAGTTTCTGGTGCAACTAATACCCCACCAGC
>Ga0209184_1001192_pt1 | contig 18613 bp, 15 predicted proteins | sample EN8Hudsemesocosm_2_FD_184627 | JGI IMG/M metagenome (GOLD analysis project Ga0209184, IMG submission 184627) | Methane-oxidizing microbial communities from mesocosms in the Hudson Canyon - EN8C Hudson Canyon (SPAdes) (version 2) | ecosystem: Environmental > Aquatic > Marine > Cold seeps | place... | reverse complement strand
GAAGTGAAAGACAGCAAGCTCGCTATGCCGACTGGACTGAGCAACGATTGCCTGGAAGCAAGTTGCCCGGACAGTGTTGAATCAAGTGTCGCTCATTATTCGATTGAAAATATCAAATCTAATCTGCAAGGCTTTCTGGCTCTACTAGAAGGTGGTTTGGACGACTTACTTGCTGAGGTAGGTCAAGAAGCTATTACCACTACTATGGTGGCGGACATTAATGCCGCGTTATCTCAACTAGAGGCGTTTCCAGGCACTTTGCACGCTGCTGTGACAGGCATTGATGAGGGTGATTGTATCAACAGTACCGCTACAAATCGTATAGAGTCTGCTTGTGCTTTACATGCTGATGTCAAGAAAGTAACTGATCAGTTGAAGACCGATTTTATATTGGCATTGAGCTTGTCTGTGCCTGCCGAAGCTGAAGGAGATAACGACTAGTATCGGTCAAGATCCAGACCGTATCTGATGTACCGTCAAGGGGGGCAAAATGCCATATTGCTGCTCTCTTTTCCTTCAAAAAAGCCCAATAAGTAGTAGATTTTATGAAAATTAAACCCTTAATGATTGCCATTTGTGCGCAAAGTTTAGTAGGTCTTTCCGCCACTGTTTTAGCAGAAAATACCGATCTAGATGAACCTTCATCAACCGGCAGCTCTAAATCTGAGAGCACGCTTAAGCGTAAAGATATTTATATCACCGGTGGTGCAGAGGAAATAAAAAAGCAGCCCGGTTCGGCGCATTTGGTTAATCAAAAGGAACTGGAGAAATTTGAATACAACGATATTAATCGCGTACTGACTCAGATTCCCGGCGTTAATATTCAGGAAGAAGAGGGTTATGGTCTACGCCCGAATATTGGGCTGCGTGGTGCTCATCCTCACCGCAGCCGTAAGATTGCCTTAATGGAAGATGGCATATTAATTGGACCTGCACCTTATTCAGCGCCTGCCGCGTACTACTTTCCGATGTTTGCCAAAATGGAAGGTATCGAGGTCTTCAAAGGGCCTGCTGCGATTAAATATGGCCCGAATACCGTTGGTGGGGCCGTTAATCTGGTGACGCGTTCAATACCGGATGAAAATAAAGGTCGTTTTAATTTCGCCATAGGCGCCGACCAGTTTACTAAGCTGCATACTTATTATGGCCAGCGAAGTGATCAATGGGGTTGGATGGTCGATGCGCTGAATATTAAAACTGACGGTTTTAAAGAACTTGATACCGGCAATAATACCGGCTTTGACAAAAGTGATATTACTTTCAAGGGTTTGGTAAATAGTGATGTGTATGCCGACACCTACCAACAGCTGGAGTTAAAGGTTCAGTATTCTGACGAAGACTCAGACTCAACCTATACCGGTCTGACGGAGGAGGACTTTGATGTAAATCCTTATCGGCGTTATGCGGGTAGTGATCGGGATCATATGGAGGCAAAACATACGCAATATATGTTGAGTCATTATATCGAGCTTGATCCAACTTTCTCCTTAACGACAAAGATATATCGAAATGAATTCGAGCGTTTGTGGTCGAAACTTAATGGCTTCAATACCGACACTGCGTTGAGCGGTATTCTGGCAAACCCGGATAGTTTCGCTAATGCTGATTTCATGCAGGTGCTTAAAGGCGAAATAAACTCGGTGGATGTTGGGGCGGATGCGATGCTGATTATTGGCAATAATGACAGGGAGTATCTGTCACAGGGTGTGCAGTTCTTGGCGCATTGGGAGCCACTGATTGCAGGTTTGCCTCATGAGTTTGAGTTCGGCTTGCGTTACCATCGTGATCAGATCGAAAGAAATCACTCTGAAGACCGATTTTTAATGGAGTCTGGAGAGCTTGTCTCTGACGGTAGTGCGACTGTTGCCACCACTGTCAATAAGGACTCTACTGATGCGGTTGCCTTTCATGTGCAAGATAAAATTGAAATAGGTGACTGGACTATTTCAGGTGGGGCGCGTATTGAATCCATTGACTCCAAACGTAAAGACCGGTCGGATAATCCCGCTCATGGTACGATTAATAACAGCGATACGGTGATTATTCCTGGTGGCGGGGTGTTTTATCAGCTCACGCCTGAGTTAGGTTTGTTAGGTGGCGTTCACAAGGGGTTTACGCCTGTAGGACCTGGGCAGACTTCAGATATTGATCCTGAAGAGAGCGTTAACTACGAAGCGGGTTTTAGATATTATCAAGGTGCTTTCAGTACTGAAATGATAGGCTTCTATAATGATTACTCTAATCTTAAAGGTGTTTGCACTTTCTCATCAGGTTGTGATGATGCGGATGTCGATACGGAGTTCAATGGTGGTGAGGCTGAAATAAAAGGTGTCGAATTTTCAGCCGCGTATCAGCTAGCCTTTAATGAATTAAACATTCCATTTAAGTTTGATTACACCTTCACGGATGCTGCGTTTGCCAGTGACTTTGGTTCCAGTAACCCTGACTGGGGTGTAGGCGATATCAATAGTGGTGACGCTTTACCTTATATACCAGAGCATCAATTCAGCTTTTCGACAGGTCTTGCTGCGCAGCAATGGCGCATAGACACCGTGTTGAAGTATGTCGGAGAGCGTAATGATACTGCTACGGGCAACCGTGTGATTGAGAGTTATACTGTGGTTGATCTTAAAGGCAGCTACAATATTGCTGAGGATATTCAACTCTATAGCAGTATTAAAAATTTGCTTGATAAGGAATACATTACTTCTCTCAGGCCTTATGGGGCGCGGCCAGGTGCGCCTCGGCTTGCTCAAATCGGTATTAAAGTTAGCTTTTAAATGATCTGTATAGATATATGCCCTTCAACCTAGCGCTGAAGGGCATAGCGAAAGGAAACAATAAGTTTCGGCACTACCTTAAACGCGGATACTCACTGCTTATAGGCTTTCGCAATATGAGAATCTGAATCGTGATAAAAGCCCGAACATGACCTAGTATTTTAGAATCAAAGAATCGACTTAGTCTTATAATTTTCATTACAAAGTGACGGGTAAAAAAGTGCCAGTTCTGTCTATTGGATATTTGAAAATTGAACGACCATGGATAGTACAAAGAATACACGTGCTACGTATAGAAAAAAGTTAACACTTGTAGTGTCATACTGGCAGTCTTTTGAGAGGGTAGCCATATTTTGAGCCAAAGTTGCCGCTGATAGTCTGTTGAAGTTTACTAGATATAGTATGCTAAACGGGGTCTTGAGGTTAGCCATCGAACTATCAATGATTTAAAAAAATTAGACGATCCCAGCCCCCTTTGAGAAAAGTTTTGATTTTATCCTATACTTATGAATATCGACTTATCACAACCTACTTCATTTCTGATCATTTAACCTATAATACTAACGGTGAGCATGCTACCAGCCAACTGGATGCGACCGTGTTTAGAGCACACAATTAACGAAACAGGAGCTCTATTGATGAAACATTTTTTCAAACAGTGGTTTGCTCTATGCTGTGGATTAATCGTTACCTTTTTATTGACACAGACACTACAGGCTAAAGAACCGTTGAATATCGTCGTTGACGTCTGGCCACCATACGTCTGGCTCGATGGCGATCACCTCAAAGGGGTCGATGTCGATGTCATCAAAGCGGTATTTGCTGAGCTAAAAATTCCGGTAACGCTTGAGCTAATGCCCTGGAATCGCTGTTTAAAGATGGTCGAGAATAAACTGGCCGATGCTATTCTCGATGCCAGTATCACTTCAGAGAGGAAGGAATTCTTGCACTTTCCAGATGAGCCTGTTTCTAAAGGGGTAACGGTGATTTTCAAAAAGAAAGGGCATCACATTCCCTTTACCGACTTACACGACTTGGATAATTTAAACGTAGGTGCTATTTCTGGGTACAGTTACTGTGATGAAATAGACAGATCGCCTTTTTTTAAGCAGGTTAAGCGAGTCGCATCCCTTGATCAAAATTTTAAGAAGCTCCTGTTAGGGCGAATTGACGTTCTAATTGAGGTCTATAGTGTGGGCTATTTTGCTGCCAAATCATTGGGTATTTCTGATCAAATCGAAGTGATTCCAAATGCTAATTACTGTCAGAGCGGGAGCTATTTAGCGTTTTCAAAGAAACCCGGGCATGAAAAATTGGCAACTCGGTTTGGGCAAGCATTGCGTAACTTTAAGACCACCGACAACTATCGGCAAATTCTACAGAGGTACGATATAACCCAGGCACATAAATAAGGTTTCGGGGTCAATTGGCTGATTATCTTTATCAAATAGTCCATTAAACGTTTGCTTTACAGACTTTGGAGACTAATTCTTGGTCCGAATAAGTCTTGTCCAAATAGACAAAGTTAATCATTCCTATATTTAGAAAAGGTGTTGCTTACGGGGCCTTGTTCGCGGTTTTCTTACGATCCAAGAGGCAGCGCTAATAACTCATAGATAGGGGTTCGAAAACGTCGAGATAAGGGCCGTTTTTGCTCAAAATTCTTCATCAATTCATCAATTCATCAATTCATCAATTCATCAATTCATTAATCCGATTGGCTGAGTTTTCCAAATTCTAAAAGTAAGCTGAGTGTCCGATTAGCGGATACTCAGGTTAAAGTTGTTTTGTCTGTTCAGGCCATAATTAAAATTCTAAGTTGTACTGACTGGTTAGAGCCGATGCAGAGTATTAAATAGTTTGCAGGTAGCGTTGCCAGTCTTGAGCCGTACGTATGGTTTTTTTATCCAGCTCAGTATTTGCTATTAACTGGTTGAAAAGTGCTTTGGCTTTTTTGATCTGTCCATGTTCGTAATAGGCATAACCTAGAGATAACTGTAAGCTAATAGCGTCTTTTTCTTTTGCCTTATCTAGCGTTAGCAAGAGAGTAGCAATGGCGCTAGACCATGCCTCTTGCTCGATAAATAATTGGCTTAATAATTGACCCGGTAGTGCATTAGAGGCGGTAGAAATGGCTTTTCTCAGTATAGGAATAGCGTGTTGTGGTTCTTGAGCCTGAATGTAAGCACGGGCTAATAGCGTCAAATTTTCTGGCGTCACCCATACGATGAAACTATCTAGACCCTGTTGCAATACTTGTGTCGCTTTATGCGGATAGCCTGCTAACATCAGGCGTTGGGCCAAAGCGGTATACTCTGTCGTGTCATCTAGAAACCCTTGCTTGAAAGCGACTTCTAATACCGCTAAGGCTTGTTTGGTTTGCTGTGTTTCGTCATATAAGCCAACTAATTGCATACGAAAGTGCTTATCCTGGCCAAAATACACAATAAGGTGTTTTAGCACGCGGATAGCAGCCTCAAAATCTTTTATCTCGATGTAGCTTGCCAGTAATAATTGGTGATGATACTTCGAAGGTTTCTCCCTTTTCAGCTTTGATCTTGTGATGGCTTTATTTAGATATAAGGCGGCCTCACTATGTTTTTTTAATTTCAGAAAGGCTGACCCTATCCGGGCATATACCGCAGCGGAAAGTTCTTCCTCTGTCGCATGATCTAGCCAAGTTGTTAAGTAAGTAATGGCGCGATTTAACTCAGCGTCGATTATGGCTTGCTGATCTAGGTTTAACTGTTTTACATTTTGTTGACTCATCAATAGCTGAGCTAGGTCATAACGTAGTTTTTGTTGGTTTTCTCTTGCGAGTGAATTTAGCTTTAATGCGCTATCGAGTAAGGGCAATGCTTTGCTGGTTTCTTGTCGGCTGACGTAAATGTAGCCTGCCGTTTTGAACACCACAGCCGACTCATAAGCATTATCTTTTACGCGTAATATGAGCTTATTAAGTCGCTCAAAAGCTTCATCATATTGGCTCTGGTCGATGGCCTCTTGTACTTTAGTCAGTAATTTATAGGTACCTTTTGAAACCAAAGACTTTTTACTTTTACCGCCGCTATTACTTGCTGCAGCGACAGTTTCAGGCATTTGAAAGTCGGTCGCTATCGTTAGACCGGAAATGCTTAGAAGTAGTAATACGGCTATGTAAGGGCGCCATTTAAGTGTGCTTTTCATTGAATGCATCTCGGCCTCAGTTTAATCCAAATACGAGTTTTTGTTCTGCTTTTCGTTGCTGCGGTATACCCGCAATTAACTGAGGTGAAAATTTCCAGCGTGATATCGCCTTGATTGCCGCTCTATCGAAAATCCTCGGGGGGGTCGATTCTATTAGTCGTACATTGGAAACCGAGCCTTCGGTGGTGATCACAAAGCCGACTTTAACCCATCCCTCAATACTTTGACGTCGCGCTTTTGGCGGGTAGACGGGGTGGATTTGCTGAAGCGGCATGAGGTCAGTAGAAAACAGCGTGTTATCTTGGCTACCTGAGTTATTCACTTGCGGTATCTCTGAATATGCCAACTCTGTCAGTGTACTTGGGCTGATAAGGGCTAGCTCAGGAATGGCTCGCATAGGCAGGGTCAAGTCGAATTTCTGGGCAGGTAGGTCCATAGAAGGTAGAGAAACAGCTTGCGGGACAGGCGGTGTCGGCCTTGTTTGCTGTTCAGTGACTGCTTTTTCATTGGGCTTATCCTCAACCTGCTCCTCCAGAGCTGGGGTGGCGCGCAAAAAATCAATTGAAACGAGTGTTTGGGTTTCATGTGCTGGATGCTCTTGAGGTTTAATTAAATTTGCCATCATCCACAGAATACACAGCAACAGTACTGCGCCAAGTGGCATGAGTGTCACGAGTCGTAACATCACTGACGCCCTTTCTGAGTCGCGATGGCGATGTTTTCAATGCCCGCTAATTTAACTTGATCCATGACTTCTACCAGTAAACCTGTTTTTGAGTCGGTATCAGCCTGGATAATGACCCCGCTTTCAGGACTTTCTGCTTTCAAACGCTCAACATTTCGCCTGACCGCACGCGGGTCAACTTGGTGTTGATTAATCCAGATTTCGTTACTATTAGTGATAGCAATCAGGATAGAATTTTGGTTCTGCGTGGCAGTTGATTCAGCGCGAGGGCGGTTTATTTCGACCCCTGCCTCTTTTACGAAAGATGTCGTGACGATGAAAAATATCAACATAATAAACACCACATCCAACATGGGGGTCATGTCGATGGCAGCTTCATTGTCGTCTGAACTTAAATAGGGCACTCGATGTCGCATAGTGGTTGGTACACTCTCGTTTGTCTAATTTTATTTCAATAGCCTTGTGCTACAGACTGCATCGATAATTTTCTTTAAATTGTTAAAGCAGTGGCTAGTTTTTCGTGTCTGTAGGTGATCATTCGTTCAAGTTGCACACAAAGCAGTAAGCCCATAATGGCGACAAACATGCCCGCCATAGTAGGGATAGTGGCTTTGGATATGCCAGCTGCCATTAAACGCGCATTGCCTGTGCCATTAAATGCCATGACCTCAAAAACACTGATCATGCCGGTGACAGTACCCAGCAGGCCGAGCATTGGGCAGATCATAATTAACACCCTAATGATGGGCAGTGTCGCGTTCAGATCTCTATTTGCATTGCTGAGTATCGCTTCACGTATTCTGTGAGCACACCAAGAGCCAGTGTCTGAACGTAAGCGCCACTGCGCAACATGTTGCTGGTATTGATGCCGGTAGGTGATATACACAAACCACATGCGTTCAGCTGCCAAGGTAATCACCAGAAAAGCCACTAGGGCGATGAGCCATAACACCCAACCACCCAACGTGAGAAAGTGCTGAATGCTTAATAAGGGCTCAAATACTTGTCCCATGGTTAGTAGTCCCATACTAAACTGCATTATGACTCGTTTCTGTTCGGGGTAGTTCGAGGGCGTTCGATGGTTTGAGCGACCAATGATAGGCTTTGCTGGGTCAGTATGGTGAGCAGAGATTTAACGCGAGTAGCCACCAAACTGTGACCAAATAGGAGCGGAATGGCGACAACCAGGCCGAGCACGGTGGTAATTAATGCTTGTGAAATACCGCCAGCCATGAGTTTTGGGTCACCGGTGCCAAAAAGAGTAATCGCCTGGAAGGTACCGATCATGCCTGTAACGGTACCCAATAAACCGAGCAAGGGCGCAACCGTCGCCAGCAGTTTGATGATACCGGTACCCTTATCTAATTGAGGCGCTTCTCTGAGTATTGCTTCGTTGAGTTTTATTTCTAAGCCTTCATGGTTTTCGTGTATGGCTGCCTTGGTGTCAGAGCTGTGTTTGTTAGAAATTTGTTTGCTAGCGCTTTGTTCGTTTGAGCGAGTGCTTGATGCGTTAAGCTCGACAGACTCATGATAAACCGCGAGTACACGCCCTAAAGGGTTATTCTTATCAGGTTGCTCTGGTGTGGTCAGTTGTTGCTTAATCTGCGTATTAACTTTGGCTAAAGTAATCAGTCTAAACAAGGTATAAAGCAGACCTGCTATGCCTAGGGAAATAATGACAAATCCGACGGAACCGCCCTGAAAAATTCGATCTAACAGGCTGGGTTCTCTATTTAATCGCGCTAGTACGCTACCTCGAGTGGGGTCGATTAAGACATCAATAATATCGCCTGATGCGAAATTTTCAGCGGCTAGACCTTGCGAAAGTAAGTTGGCGGTACCTTCAGGCTGTCGATTAAGTACATTCAAACGTTGGTCGTATGAAGAGTATGATAAAAAATGAGTTTGAGTACTCGCCGTGAACGGCCCTATGCGATAAACCCTAGTGTTAACTTTGTCGCCATTTGTTTGGAATACGGGAGACTCGAACGTACTTATCTCGGAACTTGCTTGAACGTCTAGCAGTAATACACGCCAAAGCGTTTTCAAATCGTCAATTTGAGGCAGCTTCTCCAATTGAAGCAGCGAGTTTAGGTCGGTACTTGATGTTGGGTATTGGCTGGAGTTTAGCGAGTTATCAAGATCAGCCTTGGTATCACGTGCTATTTGACGCGCCACAGAATAGAGATCTTTCAAGTGATGTGAACGCGCTTCTAAAGTCTGTTTTAAGGCACTCGTTTGCTGCTTAGCGGTTTCTACTTGCTCAGTAAGTGATTGATAAAGCGCATTAGCTTTTTTTTCTTTTTGTTTTAACTGTTTTAGTTGCTCTGCTTGTTTAGACTTCGCTTGAATGAAACGCTTCTCTCTGGCTTGGTTTATTTCAAGCTCGCGATGTTTGTCTTGATTGACTTGTACTAACAGTTTATTGAGTTCAGCCTGAGCGGGTGACTGTGTTGATTCTTCAGCGAATACGGCATTGCTCACCAGTATGCAAATGAGTGTGCTAATTGTCATACGTGCTAAATAGTTTAAGCGGAAAGTATCTTTCATTGCTTTTCTCCTGATATAGACACCGGCAGGCGTAATAGAGACGGCGTCGCTTGTTCTCTCGCCATTAATATTCCTTGTTGAATTGTTTTACGATAGTCGGAAGATAAGTTCTGCCATTGCTGGCTCGTGGTGTTCCAAAAGCCCAGCGTGTCGCCATTTTGCGTTTGATAATAAAGACCAATACGACCCACACGTAAGATCGTGACCAGTTTCATAGCATCGTTTAGTTGAATTTCTGTTTGGTAGGTTTCCAGGGTGTAACCAAACTCGCGTTCAATTTCATAAGCCTCTAATACGCGGCGGTACTTTTCTGGTATCAGAGTATCGGGTTGGATCATGAGTGCTTTAAGTAACGCTAAACGTGTGCGGCGCTCATCTAACAAAAAGGGTAGGCCGTGCTCTACGGATGCCTCTAGCGTCTCAATCATATTGAGAATCAATGGAATAATCGCTTTCTCGGTGACAGTCACGGTTTCTAACTGCTCATTTAGTGACTGCATTTGCCGTGTTTGTTGGTCAAGCACCTGCTGTAGATGCTTGTTGTTGGTAGCAAGGTGGTTTAAGTTTTCGTGAGTCTTGCGGTAGTCATCAAGTAAGAGATTTGTTTTTATCTGAATTTCATCAATCTTTTGCTGCGATGCTTCACCAGCAAGATTGGCTGAATGGGTGATGTTTAAACTCTTATCCAACTGTTCTACAAGTGCCTGGGTGTTTCCCCAAGATAATGCAGGCGTGCTGCAGAGGGTGAAAATTAATGCGTGTTTTAAACTTTTGGCATCAAACAAACTGCTTAAAGGGCTACGTACAAGGGCTCTTAATTGCTGTAATGCGGAATTGAATTGTTTCATAGTTAAATTAGCTCTATCTCTGGTTTAATTGTTTACTAAACCGCTAACTGGGTGAAATGGTTTCCCCAGTGGGCTTTTGGCCAAGGCGATAATCCGGGAGTGACAATTTCTAGCGTAGTGCTCTCTATATGGAATAAGTCCCCGCTTGCCGAAGTGACAAAAAAATAGTTTCCGTCCCGACTCAGGGCTATACCGCCTGGGTCATTAATATCTACTGCTTTTAGGAATGTTTGTTTATGGGAATCCCAAAATGTAACCAGGTTTCCTCGTGGGCAGGTCACACCTGTAACACCTGACTTAGGGTGAATAGCAATGCTGGCGGTATAATTATTCATTTGCCAGTGTGTTTTTTCTGAGTTGCTTTTGAGTAAGTGGATTGGTTCAATGCCCCGTTGAAAACCCACTAAGGCGGGAGAATTGTCGCGGCCTTTATATTGCAGTGCGATGCCCACTGTGTCGTCAGTGCCTATCGTCATATGGCGAATACTCAAATGATGATCACTGAGTCGATGCTGTTGTATTAGCTGACCCGTTTGGCTGTTTATATAAGCAAGTGAAGGGCGCATGGTCGCTTTGTTTATCGCTTTACGACCACTTTCTGGTAAGGTTTGAATGCCACCGTTAGCGATGACTAGGGTTTGACCATCTGAGAGTAAACCGAGCTCATGTGGGCCTTGACCAAAGCTGTCTAATTCGCCGGTCCGCAGCTGAGTACTCAAATCATAGATGCCTATCGAGCCTTGCTGTTTCTTGTAATTATTTTCGCTAGCATAAAAATAACGGCCGTCGTGAGAAAAACAGCCGTGGCCATTAAAATGTCGGCCTATTCCAGGTTTCAAACTAGCGATGATTTGCCCTGTTTGTGTGCTAATGACCTGAGCATAGGTGCTGGGGTCACGAGGTATACCGATGACGAAAGTGGGGGTGGCAGGGCAAGCGGCGATGCTATGAAATTGAGTTTGTATTTGTGTCCGGAAAACTTCGGCACCCTCTAAGGTCATGCCACTGATAAAATGCGCGTCGTTGGCTTTATGTCCCGTTAAAAAAAGTTCGTGTAATTTATCTACAGAGCGGTCTGATTTATTGAATAATGAAGGCAGCACGGCTGGTATCGCGATTAAGCTTAAACTGCCAGTAAGGAGCAATTTTCTTCGTGTGATTTTGTCTGAGGATAGCTTCATTAATAGTGTTTTTTTGTCTGTGTTTATTTGCAGATGCTAATGATAATGAATATCATATGCATATACAAATGATATTCATTGTTAATGGCTCTTGGTTCGTGGACTATTTCGATTGCATTGATCTAGAGCATATAAATTGAAATTTTTAATAAGCCTGTAAGTTGTCTCATGAGTGAAGAAATTGAATCAATCGCTAAGCTATTTTTAGATACTTTTTTATTAATAGCAGATCCGAACGCGCGCCTATATTTTGTCTTCCTGTTATCGTCTCTGCTTATTGCAGGTCTGGTTTATTGGTTCGGTCCCGTGACGCGTTCAGCCGCGGCTAAATCCTCTCGCTCCATCATCGGCGGAGTCCGTTTTCTCTTCCCTACAAAAATCTGGCTGCATCAATCGACGGCCATCGATGTCATGCTGCTATTCTTTAATGCAGCATTAAAATCACTGGTTTTTATTCCTGTGCTAATGACATCTTTTACGGTTGGTTTTTATACGGTTAAGGGGCTTCGGTATGTGTTTGGTGTGGCTGACATGCCAATATTCGACTGGCCAGATGAAACCGTTGTAGTGAGTTACACTCTTGTATTGATCTTAACGGCTGACTTCACTCGCTATTATGTGCACCGACTACTGCATGAGATCCCATTATTGTGGTCTTTCCATAAAGTGCATCACTCAGCAGAGGTTATGACACCACTCACTTTATATCGATCGCATCCTGTTGAGGTTATGCTATCGCTATTACGTGACTTTTTGACGATAGGGTTTGTTTCGGGTCTGTTTTTCTATCTGTTCGGTGAGTCAGTTGATATTGTAATGATACTCGGGGTGAATGTAGGCCGCTTTATGTTCAACATAACTGGCGCCAATTTAAGGCATTCCCATGTATGGTTATCTTATGGTCCTCGATTGGAAAAAATCTTTATCAGTCCTGCTCAACACCAGATACACCATAGTAATAACTCAAACCACTATAACAAAAACTATGGTTCTCAATTTGCGCTTTGGGACTGGGTATTCGGTACCTTATATGTAACGAAGGGCAGAGAAAAAATAAGCTTTGGATTAAAAGCTAAAGCTGATTAAACATAATGTGCCTCTCTTTATTTTTTCCCTTACTCATTCATCTTTATTCTTGATTTAAGAATGCTTTATTTATCTAATATCACTATTAGTGATGAGTCATATATGAATAAGCAATTATTCAGTGGAACTTTTTTGCGTCAGAATGCACTAACTCAAACTAAATCAATTTCGAAATCTATTTAAGGTGATTTTTAGCTTGATTTTAATGTTATGAAGAGGTGCTTTAAATGAATATCTATGTGACCCGAATTTTCCGCCAAACCAGCTATGTTTTTTTCTTAAGTCTGGCTTTATTGTTTTCGAGCTATTCAAGTGGCGCAGAGGTCAAAACCAGCCAGAATCTGGGGCGTGATATTGAAAACACCATGGACCAACTTATTCTTAAGCTTAAGCAGAATAAAGCGCAATACAAAAAAGATACGAACCTGTTTTATCATGACCTGAACGCTGAGTTGAGTGAAATTATCGACTTCAAACGCATTGCATTAAAGGTGATGGGCAAGCATGGCCGAAAGGCTTCAACAGCGCAACGTTCAGAGTTTATAAGCGTATTCAAACAGAGCCTGTATAAATCATACGCCGCGGTTTTATTAGAAAATGACGATGTAGAAGTCAGGGTGATCAATTCGTCTTTAAATAGTCGAAACCCTAAAAAAGCCCAGGTAAACATGGAGATAAAGAACGGCAGTGGTTCTTCTTATGCCGTGTCATACTCCTTGAATAAAGGTAGGGATGAAACTTTTCGTGTAGAAAATATCGTGATTATGGGAATCAATATGGGCTTGGCCTTTAGAGATCATTTTCAGCAGCAAATGAAAGTTCATCGAGGCAATATCAACGCCGTTATTGACAACTGGTCTTCTGAAGGCGTGGCTAATGCATAGCGCCTCTATCTAGCGCCTTAATCTAGTTCTGATATATAGACATGTTATATTGTAAGGCTGCCAAGCCTATACGATTAAGAGTGTGCCCATGAAGAACCAAGAGCTGAGTTTATTGTTTATCTTTGATGCGGTGATGACCGAAAGCTCAATTTCCAGAGCCGCTGAACGATTATCGATGACTCAGCCAGCGGTCTCGAATGCTGTAGCCAAAATGCGTCACCATTGGAATGACCCCTTATTTATCAAAAAAGGCCGTAATATTGAGCCGACCTCTTTCGCCTTAAATCTATGGCGGCAAGTGAAGGGGCCGCTTTTGGATTTATCCCATGCCTTGAATGCGCGCGAGTTTGATGCGCTTGAGTCTAAACGTAATTTTCGTATTTCCCTGACCGATATCATGGTCGACCTTATTTGGACCCAACTAGCCCGATACTTGTCGATAAACGCACCTAATGTTGATGTGTTTGCTGTGCCTTTTACCATTGAAGGGGCGGCTGATTCTCTTAGAAAAGCCAATGTTGACCTCTCCATTGGTTTAATTTCCGAACATGATACTAGTATCCGCTCGACTTGGTTGTTCGATGGCGATTATGTTTGTGCCATGTCTAAGAGTCATCCCTTGGCGAAAGCAGGCGAGCTTGATCTGGATGCCTTTGTAAATGCCAAACATTTGATGGTCTCGCTCTCAGGTGATACTTCAGGATTTACCGACCAGGCTTTGAGTAAATTAGGGCTAAAGCGGCGGTTGGCGATGACAGCGAATCATTTCTCGGTGGTACCAAGCATATTGAGTGAAACAGATTTGATTGCCGTGGTGCCACGTATTGCGGTGGGTAATCCCGCGTTTTCTGAAAAACTAGCATTGGTAGAACCGCCTCTCGTGATAGAGTCTACCAGCCTTTATTTGGCTTGGCATGCGCGTCATGATAATGATCCGGGTATGATCTGGATGCGTGAGTTACTCACTAGAATTGCACAGCAAGCATGGGGGAAGTGCGAGCACTGTTGATGCTTTAGCGCATTATTAGTTTAATTATGCTCTGGTCTCGTGATGCTCTGGTCTCGATATGTACAGGTCTAACGCTGTTAATGTCTAACTAAATTGTGTAGATGTTGCCAGGGCTGTGCTTCTTCAAGCTCGTATGCTAATTCAAGCAAAATTTGTTCTTGTCCTAAATTCGAAGCGAGCTGTATCCCAATAGGTAAACCATCTCTGCTCATACCCATGGGGAGGGATATCGCCGGGGTGCCAGCCACATTAGCGATCGGTGTAAAACTGGCATAACGTGTGAGCCTTTCAAAGAGAATGTCATAAGGTGTATTGGGATGCAATTCGCCTAATGGACGTGTGGTTTGGGCCAGAACAGGGGAGAGTACAACATCAAGTTGTTCAAATTGTTTTTTAAATACCTGAGCTTGTTGTTTTAGCCGAAATAAAAATGCAGGTGTTTTATGAATATGCTTGAAATAGTGATTCGCTAAACCGTGAGAAAAGGGGTCAAGCAACTCAGGATTAAAGCTACGATTGAATAATTGCTTTGCTGTTTTTTTTACCAGAAAAGATAGCATTCCCCAATATAGACCGAAGTCTTCTGCGAATTGAGCGCTGACTGGCAGTTTAATTTCTTTAACGTCGTGTCCCGCTTCTTCCAATAGGCGGGCAGTTTTTAGAACCGATTCTCGGGTGTCTGTATCGGAGCTGAAACCGGTGACTGAGTCGGTCACGAGTCCGATCTTTAGTCGTTGCTTATTAGGACTTGTGACCAAGGGAAGTAAGGGGAGGTTAGTATTGCGATAATGCTTTTGTAACTCAAAATGAAAATAGGCAGTATCTCTGACACTCCGCGTAAGTACGCCCTCACTAACTATGTTAATCGGTAAAGTTTTGGCCGCAAATTCATTTATATGTCGATTGCGGCTGGGTTTTAAACCCACCAGTCCACAACATGCTGCGGGGATGCGAATTGATCCCCCGCCATCATTGCCATGAGCAAAAGGTACCACACCTGCCGCCACTAAAGCTGCTGCCCCTCCAGATGAAGCACCTGATGAATAATCCAAATGCCAGGGGTTGCAGGTGGGGGCAGTATGAGCCGGCTCGGTGGAGGCATTAAAACCGAATTCAGGTAAAGCGCTTTTGCCGAGTACATTGACCCCCGAGGATAGGAATTGCTTGGTATAAGCGCCGTGGCGTGTTTCTGCTTTGGGTTTGAAGGCAGCAGATCCGTAGCTGGTGGGTAAACCTTTTACCGCTATATTATCTTTTATATAGGACGGTATGCCCTGAAAGAACATGGCGTTTTTTGCCTGTTTGCCTTGTGTCTGGGTAAATAGTGTTTGGGTAAGAAGTGATTGGCTAAGCTTTGAAAGACTCGGTGGCGCATGATTAATTCGCGTGTGGTTATGACGGTTAAAGGTGATGGCATGAATAGAGGGCTCAACTCGCAAGGCTCTTTGACGCGCAGCCTGTGCGAGTTCGGTGGCAGATACATTGCTAGCCCTTAAATCTTGTACCAAAGCCACAGCATCTTTTGTGCCTAAAGCATCATCCTGATAAGCATGAATAGACTTGTGTCGGTCTTGTTTATTCATTACTGGTTTTATCCAGAGCTTCTTGGCAATGGTGTAACTGTACTTTAGTTAATACCAATTCTGCAGCAAGCTGGTTAATGATTTTGGCATGCTCATGATTGAGTAATTGTATGCCATCGGTAATTTGCTGAGTGATTAGACCGATGTGCTCTTCTCTAATATAGGGTGGCAGTTTGAGAGAAAAATTTTGTTTCCCCATATTGCCGTACTTCTTGTAGACCTCTATAAGTGTGTCGATCGTAATATCGATAGCGGCATCATTGTCGCCTTTCGATTCCATGAGTTCGCGTATTCCCTCCTCAAGATAGGACATTCCTTGTTCTTCTTTGGATGGAAATTTGATTACCTTTCCCATGTTAGTACCTCCAAAAATAAGAAGGGTGTCAGTCTTTAGTATAGCGCAGTTTTAGTTAACAGACGTATTCACCAGCTTAGTTCATTTTTGCATATGAGTCATCGTGCGTTGTTATTGACTACTTATAACTATTTACCACTTATAACTATTTATCACTTATAACTGCGTATCGGCATAAGTCTTCTATACTTAAGTTAAGTCATTTGAAAGTTGAGTCATTAGATACGCCATAAAATAAAAGGGGCCGTATGTTTAGTGATCTTTTGTTTGAACCTTATCTTCGTTTAATTTTTGCTGTCATTGTCGGTGGTGGCATTGGTCTTGATCGTGCCTTTCGTGGTCGTGCGGCGGGTTTTCGAACGCATATTCTTGTGTGCCTGGCCTCATGCCTACTTATGGTGATGAGCGACTTCCAATGGGCGAATATACCCAATCAGCTTGAAACCATGATAAGAGTCGATCCTGCTCGAATGGCGCAAGGCGTGATGACGGGGATCGGTTTCCTGGGCGCGGGTGCCATGATGCAGGACAAAAATACCGTTAGGGGTTTGACCACAGCCGCTTCTATCTGGATTACCGCTGCAATAGGGCTGGTGATAGGCGCTGGGTTCTATCTTACCGCAGTTTTTGCTGCCTTTCTGACACTCATCACCTTGGCTATTTTTAACCAGATCGTTGAAACACTGCCTTTGCGTCATTATGCGGTACTAGTTTTACGTTTCTCGCGACAGGATTATTGGTCAGAATTACAAATCAGAGAAACCTTAATAAAGCACTCTTTAGTGGTGAGTAACTTATCGTTTAAGCTTAACAATAACGGTAAAAATCTATCGTATCAAATGACCGTTCGTACCAGTGACTTGAATGCACTCTCAATGTTGGCCGATGATTTATTAGCCGCCGATTTGATTAAAGAATTTAGTTTACGTCCTATGGGCGATTAGCAATGAACGCGATATCTAATCACTTTTGAGGTTTATCTGATGTCGAAAGAATTGGGTTCGAAACAAAATCTAACGAGTCAAGAATGGTTAGATCGCACGCGTGAGTTAGAGCGCTCAGGTGAGTTCTTACGCGCTTACGATACGGCTATCTCAGGTTTAAAGCAGCATGCTCATGACCTGATGTTGCAGTATCGGGCGGTGCTAGTGTTGGCGCGGGCGGGGGCAACGATACTCGCCAGTCAAAAATACGAAGACTTTAATCTAGCCTCGCACGAGTCTGAAGATATTGCCGCATTGGGAGCACGCTTATCAAAAGATGAAGCTTTGTCTGTCTCTGAGGGAAAACACTGCCCTAAAGCTTTACTTGCTGCAGAGCAATATGAAATTATTTTTAAACGTACAGGGGGTTATTACCCAGGTATAAATGCGGCCACTATGTATTTGTTGGCTGGCAATGAGCAGTACGCTAAAACGATTGCCAAACAAGTGATTCAAGTTCTGGATTGTTTTGATATTGAGCATGATGAAAAAGAAAACCTGAATGGGCGTGATGAGGGCCGAAATGAGTATTTACATAATGGCGCGAATAATGGCTTAGGAAATCATAAAATAAGTGAAGAAGAGCGTTATTACCTTTTAGCTAGTCGCGCTGAAGCTTTACTTATTTTAGGTCAGGTAGATCAATTTTTAGCGGTGCTTGAAAAGGCATTTATGGCAGTAAAAGACGATTGGGCCGCCTTGGCAACGACTCGAAAACAGTTGCGTTTGGTCTGTCGCTTGACGCATCAGGATGCCCTGATTTTGAATCATTTTCTGCCACCTACTGTGATTCATTATTGTGGACATATTATTTCACGCTCAGGTATTGATGGACGTTTTCCCTATGAACAGGAGGGGAGTGTTAAAAAGTCACTGCAAGTTGAATTTGATCACCTAAATGGTGTGATTGCCTACGGTTCACTCGCCGCCGGAGCAGATATCATGATAGCCGAAGCAATTCTTGCCCAGCAAGGCGAATTGCATGTGGCGCTACCTTTTTGTTTAGATGAATTTATCGATGTATCGGTTAGACCGAGCGGCGAAGATTGGGTCCGGCGTTTTTATCGCTGTTTGGGTTTAGCCAGTAGTGTGCGATATGCCACGGAAGATAGTTACTTGGGGGATGATCAGTTATTTACCTACTGCAGTGGTTTGGCGATGGGTTTGGCCGTCTTGAGGTCGCGTTATTTAGACAGTCCTATAAAACAGGTCGCTGTTTGGGATGGTGTTGCACCCAGCACGACGGTGGGTACCGCTTATGATATTGCTTGCTGGAAAAATTTAAATCTGCCTCAATCGCTGATTACTGTGACTGGACGACAAGCGCCCTACGTCAACGTTGAGGCACCTGTTTCGAGGCTCGGCCGTGTTCAACGGGCGATGTTATTTGGTGACGTTAAAGGTTTTAGCAAGCTAAAGGATCAGCAACTTCTGATTTTTGTTGATCAGGTTTTGGGGCGATTAGCCAGAGTGCTAGACAGCT
>Ga0209184_1001191_pt1 | contig 18615 bp, 14 predicted proteins | sample EN8Hudsemesocosm_2_FD_184627 | JGI IMG/M metagenome (GOLD analysis project Ga0209184, IMG submission 184627) | Methane-oxidizing microbial communities from mesocosms in the Hudson Canyon - EN8C Hudson Canyon (SPAdes) (version 2) | ecosystem: Environmental > Aquatic > Marine > Cold seeps | place... | reverse complement strand
TATTACGACCATAAAAATAACGATCATCACTTACCGCGGCGGCATCAAGGAATAGTCCCTCGTGGCTGATGTTTTTGCCTTCTACAAGGGCATGTTCATTAATGCTATCTATTTGAGGTTGGAAGCGCGCTTCTAACCATACCTGGAAATCATCCCACAATTCCTCGTGACTTTTGCCAAATACCGAATCAGCATCCCAGTTTTGTAAGAAAAAGGGAATGACATTTCGAGAGTACAAATTAAGGTATTCGGTTATTTTTTCTTCGCCGTACGTATCGGCCAAAAATTGATAATAATAATAACCATACAAATACTGCTTACCCAGAGGCCAAGCTCGTAAAGGAGCGGCCACTTGAGATAAATTATCAATGCCATTAATTACTTCCTCCCTCATCATCATGGCATACGCTGAACTTTGCCCACGACCAATACCCAATTCAAAATCGGTTTCTTTATAAACCGCTAAGCCTTCAATGAAGAATCCAGGAGTCAGCGCATGAGGAAAAGTGAGTTGGTTACGGCCTAAAACGGTACGGAGAACTCCGGGAATACCGCCGACCATATCCATATGCACAATATGAGTGAGTTCATGAGTGATGAGTAAATTAAACCAATCATCGTAATATTCTAAACTGCTATTCCCATCAGGCGGCGATAGATATAAACGCATTTGATTAAACGGCATAGGGCTGGCCCAACCGTTAGAGAAATCAAATTCATCGGTTAATACAATTTGAACTCGGTCTTTAGGCGTCCAGTTCAAATCCGCAGTAATCTTGATCCACGCATTTTCTGCAATCGTAGCCGCTCGCTCAGCCTGCTCTCTGTGTTCCGATAGATAATTGATTTCAAAATGTTCGCTTTTAAAGCTAAGCCATTGCTCGCCTTCTTGAGCCCAGGCGACAGCCATGGGGTTCTCGGCATTCACCATGGGTACCTGAAAAGCCAGCATTGAAAGGCAGGTGAGACAAGCAAACTTAACTGCCTGTACAAGTGATGATGTGTAGTTCATAAACGTATCTCCAATTTGATACGCTTATTTTAATTACACTAGCTGAACAGAACCTGAACTGGACTATTAAAATTATTGGCATTTAATATCTTTCGTTCAGGTCTCGTTCAGGTTCCTTTATATTTGGAATTTTTGGCTACATTTATTTGATTATCAGAAAGCGTAAATAAGGGAAGAGGAATAAGTACATATATAAAATCATGCTAGAGTCAATTAAATGAAACCCTGTTGAAACCAGGGGGTCAATATATTCCCCACCGTCGTTTTAGCCTAATATTTACCTATTCCAGATATTTTAAAATTTCGTCAGGGTTGTGTCCACGAATCACGCTTTTATTCACTAATAATACAGGAACACCACGACCACCAATGGCTCGATACTGGTCATGACCAACAGAAGACTTCTCGATATCATATTCGTAGAAAGGAATGCTATTTTCATTTAAAAACTGACGTGTTTTTTCACAATACCCGCACCAAGACGTGGCATACAAAATTACCTTACCGTCATGCAGCTCTGCGAAATTAGGTTTTGGAAAGATCAGATCTTGAATCTCACTGCCAAACTGAAAAGTAACGAGTACAACAACGAACGTAATAACTGAAATTAAAGTTTTCTTCATATATAACATAGCCTCCGTGTTTTTTTGTGTGCTGATGACATATATTATCAGCCTCCCTTACGATTAAATCTAAAAATAATATTTGAAGCCGCTAAGACCAGCCCAATAAATAAAACCATGATAAGTGCAAGAATATAAAAACTCGGAATATGAAGCCCCTGCACCAACATTCTTTCATTAGCCGCTAACGCAGCCCACTTATGTTCACTGGCATCGGCAAACTCATTACTGGCAAACAGTTCAGCAATATCCCGACGACTGGCATACCGAACAATCACCAGCTTTTCCCAATTGCTTGATTCATCATGCGCCCAATCACTGGCAAATATTGGATGAGAAGAATGACTGGCTAACAGTTTAATCATGGTCTTACTGAAGCGCTCAAAGGCTTCTTTGCCACTACCACCCACAGAGCGATCAAAATATTCTGATTGCGGTAGATACTGCGCCTCAGCATGAAAACGATACAAGTTAACCGTATAGAAAGGCTGGCCATCATCTTTCTCTAAAAAATCTCGTAGCGCAGTTAAATCATGCCGCCCGCCCGGTTGTTGGTCTTGCTCATCAATAATCGATAGATAATGATCAATCTCACCTACAGAGAGTCTCTCTCCGCCACCGTGATAGCCAATCACCAGTGCCAAGACTGCTATTAACACTAACCCTATTAACAACCGTACTTTCTTCATCATAACTCTCCATCAATCAACCAATATAGACAGCAGCAATCTACTTGCATTTCACAAGTACCTTAAACAAGCAACTTGCAAAACACAAGTACTATTGATTAAATAAGCCATGACTAAAAATTCAAAAGACCTACGATCAAACTGCCCGATTAACTTTGCGGTAGAAACATTTGGAGATAAGTGGACGCTACTGGTGATACGCGACCTGATGTTTAAAGGAAAGCGCCACTACAGTGATTTCTTAGCGTCGGATGAGAAAATATCAACCAACATCTTAGCCGATAGACTGCAAAAGTTAGATGATAATGGCGTCGTAACTAAATCAGCCGACCCCGACAACGCGTCAAAATTCATCTATTCGTTGACTGAAAAGGGCCTGGCTTTATTACCCGCCATGGTAGAAATGACTGCTTGGAGTGCGAATTATGATTCCCTCACCAATACGCCATCAGAATTTTTGAACACCTACAATAAAGACAAAGATGCACTCATAGAGATGTTCAAGGCAAAAATATAACTCTAGAACACTCTCCGCTTACGATAAAGTGATATGAGAATAAGCATCAATAATAGATAACTTGACATGCTACCACCACCAGCTCCCTCGAATAATGAATTTTGCTCAGGGAGCACAAGAACTTTTAATTCTCCTGAAGCCGTATTGGCACTATCCCCCTGATCCGTGACCAGAAGCTTAACCGTATATTTTCCAGGTGTCATAAAGGTATAGCTCGGATTTTTATCAGTAGAGATAACGCCATTACCAAAGTCCCAAAGATAATCATAATTACCAGTACCACCTAATACGGAAGTCCAAAAATTAACTTCATGAGTCGCTATTGATGAATATTTATCTGCAAAAAACTCAGTCAAATAAATAGGCGAAAAGTTATCCACCGAGCCGCCGCGCACTCGTAAAATGATTGCCCCATAATCTGACCATGAACGGCCATCAGATACCCGATAGGGAACATTAACAATATGACTTACCGTATCTGTAGCGGTATATTTTAATAAACCATTTTCAGAAAGAGAGAGGCTTCCACTCGTAACACCGCCCAACAATTCATAGATTAAATCGTCAGCATCAGCATCATTTGCTGTGATTTTTTGTTCAAAGGAAAAATTCACATAGGATTCGAATTCGAATAAAGGCGCAACAGGGCTCGCATTAGTGAATTGAATGTCAACACGATAAATACTCGACGTTTCCTCACCGTCATTTATACGATAAGTAAAAAATGTGTTCGTTGCTAAAGGGGAATTATTCACATAAGAAACCTCACCCGCTGCATCATTGAGTAATGTCAATTCACCAATAGAGGGCGCCTGAACAATCTCAAAAACAAGGGCATCATCATTCGCATCAACACCGACTAAATCAAATAAATGAAGCCCCTTCCAATGATAAAAATAACTAGAATCTTTCCCTTCGGGTGCGTAATTAACATGCTCTAATGTTCTAGTAGAAACGACATTACTCCAAGATGAACTATGAGTAGCCGAACTTGCACGCACACGAAATTCATAAGCTAAACCATCTTGCAAATTAACCGCTGTCCACTCTGTTACGTTAGCAGCTGTTTTCTGTACATCCGTCCACGGAATGGAACCTAATAATCTTTGCTGGATGAAAAATTCCGTTTCTAAAGATTTATCAGTCCAGTTTACTTCAATTGTATCGAAAGTTGGGCTACTAAGGCTAAGCACAGGAGCAGGAATTGAGAGTGGTGTTGAAATGGTATAGAACTTAAGATCATCGGCCTCTTGAACAATCAATTTCTCACTGGTCGAGTTATACCCACTCACCTTAGTATTGATCGGCATAGTTAAAACTTGGCGTCTAACGTTCACATCATAAATGGCCGTTTCACTGATAGCATAACGCCCATCAGCAGAAGTTGAATAAATTATATCCCCAACCCCCCAGTCTGTTTCAAGGTCTTGATTTAAAGCAACACCAGCCCAGAAAACTCGAGACCCATCTTCCGAAACGACAACGGTTCTTGAGCCATAATAACTTGAAATTCCTTCAGGACGAACCTCTTCCAACTTGGTAAATACATCTCCACTGGTATCATATTTTATTATAGATGCGCCCGAAGAATTATTTTCTCCATGATAATAATATCGACCAATAGGACCAAACGCTCCACCTCCTTCTCGAACAAAAGCCTTATTGCTAACGGTTTCAGTATGGGTATTAAAAAGGCTGATATCAATCCACTGATCTTCTTCTTCAACAACCAACCGCTGCGAAGCGCCAGCCGCTACTCGATACACATCACCTTCAGAATAACCTGTTGCCCCAGCCGGCTTGAATGCAGAACTCTTTATATGCTCAAGGGTGGTTTTATCGATGGTAAGAAGGTTACCGCTTTTCCAGTTTGTTACATAAATAAGGTTATCCGCATAATGAAGAGCAATATCTGTCACTGATGATCCCACAGGGGTTACGCGTTGAATTGTTTCAGTAACCGAATCAATTTCAAGCAAATAGGCTTGAGAAACTACATCACTAATACCCTCACTGATTGCATAAACTTTTGCAGAGTCACGATCACTGTGAATATGCGTAATACTAAGTGCATCGACTTGAAGTTTAATCGGTATTATCAAATCACCCGACTCGCTATTAAGAGTAATGGTAGAATTATATAAACCACTAGAAAGCATTGATGCATCTAAGTGCACACTAAGAACTGATGGAGTCAGACCCGTGTTTTCAGTCAATGTCACCCAACTATCCGCTGAGGAAGCAGTCCAAGCAACACCTGAATTTTTAGACGTTAATTGAATATCAAATTGATAATTAGAATGGCCAGCAACTGTCTGTACATTAATTTTGTTTATATCAAGCCCAATTGCTGAAACGGTAAATGAATAGACTCCACCGGTTTCAGCTCCCTGAGTTGTAATAGGATCAATGCGCCAGAAATAATCCGCGCCATCGGTTAATTCTTGCAACAAGGCAAAGCTTGTACCGGTAACTCGGCCAAGATAAAACGGGGAGTCCAAACCTGCAGAAGCAATAGCGCCCTCATCAGTGCCTAAATAAAGATCATATTGATCAACACCTGCCAAGGAAGTCCAAGTTAATGTGTCGGGTGAAGTCACAACCCCACCCTCTACAGGATTCAATGATCTGCCCAACTGTTCTAAACCAATTTCATCGATCAAATTCACAACATTCAGTGTGCGATCTGAATAATTAAAATACACAAACCGAGTAAAATCGGATGTAAATGCCTGGGCCTTAGAATAGGTATAACCAGATTCTCTTACACTCCCCCCTGGAATCGTATAAAGTTCGATACCCGTATCGTAGCTATAAAGTTTTTCAGCGGTTGCCACAACGCTTCCATTAGGATTCATAGACCAAATTGCTGATGGGAATACACGCTCAAGACTATCCGTATTTTCAGGACTAGTAGAAATTGTTTTCATAACCGCAACCTGATCATCATCCCGCATCAACACAGGTGCTTCAAATGGGTCTCGGCTGAAATTAGAAAGCGTTGTCTCTTTAACAAAGTTAACCGTGCCATCGGCATTAATAGTGTACTGCCCTATTCTAGGAGAGTGAGCACCAGCAGACCATCCGTATTGAGGCATCGCAACCATCTTTGTCTTATCACGGGTCGTAGCAAAGTCCATAAAACCCGTATTGTTTGAACCCGCATTACCTTTGAAATCAATTGACTGCAATACTTCATTAGTACTTCTTTTAAGCACATGAAGAATTGGCCCCCAAGAACCATCGCTATAATAAATAATACCTTCAGGGCCTAATTCTATATTTGCGGTTGTATCATCAGAGTCCCCCCAAGCACTATAACTAGGAAGATTAATCGTTTCTTTAATAGTGAAGGTCCCTAGATCAATAATATCGATCGTTTCCCCTACACTATTGATCACAAATAATTCAGTACTCTCATCATTAATGACGAAATCCGTTGGACTTTTTCCAACAGTAATACACGAGATAAGAGATTCCTGAATAGGGTCAAAAGCAACAATACTGCCATTGTGAATACCATCCCTTTGTATTCCATAAGTTTTTGAACGAAGTGGATCGTCCAGTAAACGATAAATATCTAAAGGCCGAACGTTTGCATGTATGAAGAGCTCATGAACACTTTCACCATCATTAATCGTTATAGTTGCAGTGTACGACGAAAATAAGCTACCAGTCGCAAACGTAACTTCAATAAGATCGAGCTCACTGTTTACTGAGGGAATTGCCCAAACAGAGTCGGAACTCACTGTGATTAATGATTCATCAAAAGACGCACCATTTAATGTATACGGAATACTGCTAGGAACATGATTACATGATGGAGCAAGTACAATATCGACCTGATTCTGATCGAAAGAAATAGCAGCAAAAGATCGCCCACTCATGAAAACAAAGAACAAAAAAGATAATAATAAAAGATAATGATTATTTCTCATTTAGCGAATTCCCTACCGATATTCAAAGAGCACTTTTCAAAGCCCATAATTCCTTCCCTTTTGAGGCCTATTATCAAATTGATGTGTATTTGATCAAGGTATAGCAAATTAGTATTTAATGCGGGAAGAGTACTGCGGAGTATTTCTATTATTCTAAAAAAACCAGTGTGAACAACTTCCATGCTGTTTATGGCTGGTAAAGATTCAGCCAATCGAATTGGCCGTAGTTTACAGGAAACTCAGTAATTGCCAAAGGCTTAGTATTCTAATTTTTATTTCGATTCAATATGTACCTCCAACCCACCATAGATATACCCCTGTTTGTTATCAACAGAGCCTTAGCCACTGCATTGGTATCGTTATTGACGGGGGAGGTTCGCAATTTATTCAAGCCTTGTCATACGCTAGCTTTTAATCAATTCGGTGAATGCAATCCAATTTTATTGCCTTCAGAATCAAGAAAGATGGCGAAAACAGCATATTTAACGGCGAAAGAAAGCAACTGGAACCGCCATCGTTAATAATTCGCCCATTATCTCATCAGGCGGTAAAGGCAAAGGCTCTGCACGGTAAACCAACGCTACGACCTCTTTATCGAGGGCTTCATAACCACTGCCGCGATACAATTCAACATTCATAACATTACCTTTTCGATCGACACTAAAACTAACCCAAGGAATCCCTTGCTGTCCCAGCATCTGGGCTCTTCGCGGATACCGCTTGCGCCTCTCAAGGTGTGCCTGCAATTTACTTTGCCAAGTGAGCTTCGCTTCCGACTCAGCTTCACTTAAAGCCCCAATTTGAGGCGCCGATGCCACTTCAGATTCTTTAGTCTTAAAAGTGAGGGGCGCACTACTCTCAACAACAGACTCCTCTCCCGAAGCGTCACCCGAACTATCTTTTTGTTGCTCTTCAATATCTTCCTCAGCAATCGTTTCATCAGTTATTTCTTTTGAATTTTTCTTCTCTATTTTCTTTTCTACAACTTTCAACAATACATCAGAGTTATTATCAGGTAATACCGCCAATGGTTTTTCTACGTTAGGTTGAGTCGGTTGGTTTTTAACTTTGACACGAGGAGGAGGGGAAGATTTTTTCTGTTCAAGACCAACAGGTAATGCCTGTGAAGGAGCACTGGGGGCGACAACCATACTAACCTCAAACAGCAAAGGCGCTGCAGGAGAAGATTCAGCAAGATTAATTTCTGGCTGCCAAAGAAATAACCCTGCGAACATTATATGAAAAGTAACGGCCCCAACAATCGCTAGCGAACCATAAACAATCTTCCACCTACCGTTAGACGGCAGTTCCCCTGCCAATAACGTCACAGAGCTTTTTCCAAACCAACCAACGCTACCTTACTATAACCTGCCTTGGCTAATAAGTTCATGGCCGCCATCAGTTCACCGTATTCCACTTCACTATCAGCGCGTAAAAATATCGGTTGCTCTTTAGAAATATTTTTTGTCTTTAAAGTATCCGCTAACAGCTCTCTATCAACGGCCTCATCGCCCAAAGACAGAGTGGAATCTTTTTCCAGTGTTAGATACACAGGGTCATCCACCCTCGCAGCTTTTGCAGATACTGCTGGCAAGTCCACCGGTATACTCACCGTGGCTAAAGGAGCTGCCACCATAAAAATAATAAGCAAAACCAGCATCACATCAATAAAGGGAGTGACATTAATTTCATGCTGCTCCACCAGCTCTTCAGCACTGCCATTATTCATATTAAATGCCATTACACGGCATCCTTCATTAAAGAAGTACTCAATGAGCTATTGTCCACCAACAAATTGGGTAACTCACCGGCATCTTTATGATGCCGATCTAAATCACGACTCACCAATATCATCAATGCCGTCATAATATCCATAATCAATACTCGATAACGTGCAATAGAACGAGCAAAATGGTTATAAGTTAAAACAGCAGGAATAGCAGCCACCAAACCAACAGCTGTTGCTAATAACGCCTCTGCAATACCAGGCGCGACCACGGCTAAATTCGTCGTTTGAGTTTCTGCAATACCAATAAAGCTATTCATAATTCCCCAGACCGTACCAAACAAACCAACAAAAGGTGCTACAGAACCGATGCTCGCAAGAATTCCTGTACCCTGATTCATCGTCGCAACTAATGATATTTGCACACGCTCTAAGCGCGCTAATATTCGTTCTTTCAATGCCTCATCAGAGGCTGGACCCGCCGTAGATAGCTCAATTTCATGACGGCAAGCTTTTAATAAAAGCAAGCTATCACCTTTGTACTGGTCCAAGTGTTTATTCGCCAGCGCGAAACTTTTTGCATTAACCACCCCTCCCAGCAAATAACGACCATCACGTTGGGCCATATACAATTGCACCGACTTAAACAACCAAATTGCCCAAGTCAGCACAGAAGCAGCGAACAAACTAATAAGCACCGCTTTAACGATCCAATCTGCGGCTTGAAACATTCCCCATGGCGATAAATCATGACTCACAAAAGCCGTATCTTGAATTGCAGCAAAAGAAAATGGGGTTGAACCACAAAAGCAGAGTAATAAAAAGCGAGAGATTCGTGCTGGCATAATGGTGTCCTGTAGCGGGGATATATGTAAAAGACGACTGAGCTGAGCTTTCACTCATGTTTTGTAGTAATAATTTTTTAAATTTAATCAGCACTCGAAAAACAAATCATAACGTCATGATCAACAATTGTACTTTAAATGATAATGAATATCATTTACAATCTCTTTTTTTGATACTCGCAACTTTGAGGTTCACTACTTTGTCTTTCAAAACCTCCACCGATAGAGTATTTAGCAGTCTCTATGAAGAGCACCATGAATGGTTAGTTCTGTGGATAAGCCGACGTACTCGAAGGTCAGATAACGCCTGGGATTTAGCGCACGATACTTTTATGCGACTACTCGACCACCCAAGCATACCGACAAGCTTACTTAACCCTCGTGCTTGGTTAGCGAAAACGGCAGGGAATTTAGCCATAGATCAAGCGCGTCGTGCGGTACTTGAAAAAAATTACCTAACATTATTGGCGACTCTGCCCCAAGCCGAACATCCTTCGCCAGAAGATCAATTGCAATTGCTAGGATTACTTCAGCAAATAGATACCTTACTTAATGGCTTAAGGCCTATAGAAAAAACAGCATTTTTGATGGCAAGATTAAATGGCACGAGCTATCGTCAAATCGCGGAACAACTAGAGATAAGTTTGTCTTCTGTTGAAAAGTACATCGCGAAAGCCATGTTAAAATGTTACAGCGCTGCCTATCCAGAGCTCTTATGAAAACATCGCATCAGCACATTAAAATACCACTACCCGATAGCATTATTCGCCAAGCTATTGCCTGGCGCATTCGTTTAGAGTCTGCCAGTCAGAATATTGAAATCACGTATGAAGAAGAATTGCTTGCGTGTAAAAATTGGCGTGCCCGAGACGCCACGCATGAACTTGCATGGCAACGGCTAGAAAAAATAGACTCCAACTTTCAGACGCTTTCCAATAATGCGCCTAAGCTAGCCCAATCAACGTTATTAAAAACAGATACCGACTGCCAACATATTAATCGACGCCAAGCACTAAGGTCATTCGCAGGATCAGCGCTTAGTCTTTCCGCCATAGGATTAATCAGCCACCAGCAAGGTCTTTTTAATCGGATATACGCAGACTATTCAACTCAAAATACAGCAAGCCAATATACCCTAGAAGATAACAGCCACGTTTGGCTTAATTCCGATACATCCATAGAATTAGACTTTAATCACAAATATCGCTCAGTTAAATTAACCCAAGGTGAAATTCAACTTACCGTCGCATCAGACCCCCGTCCACTGAACATCATTACAGATCATGGCTTACTCACCACCAGCGACGCTCAATTTTTATTACGTAATGAAAGCGATCATTCGCTGCTACAAGTTACCGCTGGCAGTGTCATGATTAAAGAAAAAAGAAATCAAAGGATTACACAAGCGGTCACAGGAACCGTATATCAAATTAATAGCCAAAACATGGAACAATTAAACAATCAGGTATTCAATTACAGCAGCTGGGTTGAAGGAATTTTTTCGGTAAAAAACATGCCACTGAAGGATTTTCTAGCAGAACTATCACGCTATCGTACCGGCTTTCTAAAGTGCGATCCCCGACTAAACCAGCATCTCGTTTCTGGAATATATCAACTCCATGATACCGACCTTGTAATACAAACTCTGGCCTTATCGGTCAAAGGAGAGGTTCGTTATAGAACCCGATGGTGGGCCGAAATTACACCGCTAGTGACCAGCTAACGCATTAATTAAAAATAATTCTCATTATTATTACGGGTTTTCAATTTTCATTCGGCTAATAAATAAATAGCCAGAAAAAGGAAACTGTTTAAATGCAGTCCCGCAGTTACACGTATTTTGTCTCAGCGTTAATAGCACTTATGTTAGTCCTGCTACCTATAACAGGGCAGGCCCAAGACAAGTCGAAGGCGATAGCATTCAAAATACCCGCAGGTGCATTAGCCGATGCCTTGAATCTCTATTCTCGCCAAGCAGGCATCACCCTCTCTTATGAAGAGCGCTTGGTACGTGGAATGTCAGCCATTGCCATCAGCGGAGACTTCCATCCTCAAAAAGTCTTACTCACGCTATTAAAAGGCACTCAGCTACACGCAATTGAAGTAGGCACTGGTAGCTGGTTAATTCAACCCAGCCAGCATGACCTTATGATACTCGATACCATTCAGGTTCAAGGTCAAGACAGCTTGAAAGACCAAGCGTATAAAGAATCAGCCTCCGTGAGCATCATCACCCAAGATCATATTGAACGATTTCGTGGCACCAGCGTTGGTGACATATTCCAAGGCACCCCAGGCGTATTAGTCAGCGAAAACCGCAACTCAGGTGGCTTAGATATCAATATTCGCGGCATGCAGGGGCAAGGCCGAGTACCCGTGATGATCGATGGCAGCCGACAAGAAACAACGGTCTACAGAGGCTATTCAGGTGTCTCTAGTCGAAGTTATATTGACCCCGACCTCATCGGTTCGCTGCGTATCGATAAAGGGCCGGTGATGACCGCAGAAGGAACAGGCGCCACAGGAGGAGCGGTCAGTGCAACCACATTAACCGCTGAAGACATTGTCAAGCCCGGAAAATTATTTGGCCTGCGCCTTCGAGGCAGTGGTATAGGTAACAACTCATCAACCCCCAAACCAGGAACCTACGCAGGCTATTACCTACCGCGTAACGCTTATCGTTCGGACTGCCGTTTTTCCACCTACTGTACCGATCAATTTCTCATGCCAGAGAACTTCGCACCTGAACATGGCACCGACCGACCTGGTTTACTTGAGTTTGGAAGCTACGCGGGTAGCCTTGCCCTCGCTCAAAGATTCGAATGGGGGGACCTCATCGCGGCCTATGCACAAAGACAGCAAGGTAACTATTATTCGGGCACCCAAGGCGATACCCCAGAAGTCATTATTGGCGAAGGTGATAAACAAGCTTGGTATACCGAAACGCCTGTATCACTCACGGGAGCTTCTCGCTTTCGGGGTGGCGAAAGAATTCCCAATACCAACTTTGCAAGCACCTCCCTCCTGTTGAAAAGTAACCTATTTTTGCCCAATGATCAGAGCCTCGATCTAAGCTACATTCGCTATGACAGCCAGTATGGCGAGATGATGCCGTCACAACTTCTCTTTTTTGGCCAAGCTAAGCAATGGTTAGATAGTGAGGTTCTTAACCAAACGTATACCGCCCGCTACCGCTGGAAACCCATAGAACATGACTGGGCTGATTTGAAAATTAATTTTTGGAAAACAGATGCAATCACCCAGCTAAATACCCCCGGCGTTGGCTCAGTCGAGCTAGAAAACAATATTGAGCGCACAGACGACTACCAACGCCAAGGCACAGACATTTCAAACAGCATGCAATTTTATCCTATAGGAGAATTAGAACTTCATTACGGCGTCTCGGGGCAATGGGAAGACATGGATACCGAAACAGAAAAAACCGAAGGGTTTTATACCGGTTCTCGCAGTGGCTGGCGTAACGAGTTCAGCGCATTCACCTCCACAAAATGGCAGCCGTTAACGCAATGGACATTAGAAGCGGGCATTCGACATACACGCTTCAACTCAAAAGATAACAACCCACTACCACTGAGTAGCAAAGACCCCGCTTGCCAACCCGATGGTAATAACGGCTGCCTCCCTGTTTATTACAAAAATAACAGCTCAGGCAACGCCCCAATTTTCAGCCTATCTTGGGAACCCATGCCCGGCTTACAATTTTATATGCGACATGCCGAAGCCCTAAGAATGCCAAGCCTTTTTGAAAGCACCGCAGGCTGGTCAGTTAGCCCAGCACTCGATATTCCATTGAAAGCAGAACACAGCACCAACAAAGAAATTGGCATCAACTATTTGCAAAGCAACCTATTAATCAATCACGATAAAATCCGCATAAAATTATCTTATTTTCAAAATCACGTAGACGACTACTTAACCCGCACCCAGCCCAATGCTTGGGAAACCGAACAAGATGGCCTAGATTATTTTCGACTTCGAAATATCGACAGCTTAGATCTTCATGGCTGGGAACTGAATTTTAATTATGATGCGGGCACCTGGCTAACCGAATTAAGTAGCACACGTTATTCCCATATAGAAGTCTGTAATGTCGGCAGTAACGTTCGATATTTCTGTAATGATTGGGGCCTGCCTCAAAGCTATATCAATAATATGATCCCCCCAAGTTGGCATGCCAATGCCCACTTCGGTTTACGCCTTTTTCAACAACGATTCGAAATTGGCGTTCGCGCAACTTTTATGGGCAAGCGAAATTCTATTCCTCAATACAACGCACCCACTGGATTTAACAAACCTGTCCTTTGGCGTGGCTACCGCCTGCTAGACATTTACTCAAAATATAAAATAAACGAAACAGCGTCGGTAGATTTCACCATCGACAATGTTACTGACCGTTATTACCTTGACGCACTCAGCTTAGGACTCGTGCCAGCTCCCGGCCGAACGGCACGACTCAGCTTTACCTTAGAAATTTAAAATTCAATACAACGATGGAGTTTCACATGAAACGAACACTAGGCTTTTTAACCCTAATAGGAATCACGCTCATAATAAGCGCTTGCGGAGGCGAGAGTAGCAACAAGTCTCCAGCAAAACCAACCGCAGCAATCTCAACAGAAGCCGCCACTAATACCACCTTCTCCCTGAAAGAGGGAGCCGTAACCGTACAATTAAATGCAACGGACAGTTCAAGCCCTAGAGATGCCAAATTAACGTATCGTTGGGAACTCATCGCTCGCCCAACATTAAGCAATGCAGATTTAAACGAGACAGGAAATACCGACACAGAATTCACCGCCGATCTTCCTGGAGAATACGTCGTTAGCCTCATCGTGAATGACGGAAGCCTAAGCAGCGATGCAGCGCGAATGACCTTTATTGCTACCAGTCCTATTCCCGTCGCCATTACAGAAACAACTTATAATGTCAGTTTAGGCATAGACAGCTTAGGGTTAGACGCCCGCACCAGCCAGCCTCCAACAGGTGAAGCAGGGGAATTGGATTATCAATGGTCGATTCTCGAAAAGCCTTTAAATAGTACAGGCTACATAACTAACAAAGAACGCAGCCAAGCGACCTTACACCTAGATATAATTGGCGAATATAAACTGCAACTAGCCGTTTCTTATGCTGGCGTTAAGAGCCAACCTGCCATCATTATTGTGACAGTCTCCGAAGGCGATCTTGCCCCCATGGCAAAAGCTGAAGACATAACAATAGAAATCGGACAAGACATTATTTTAGATGGAAGTGCTAGCCAAGATCCCGAAGGAAATACACTTCAATATCGTTGGAAATGGTCTTCCAGTCCTGTTGAACCTAAGGGTATTCCGGTTCCCGAATTAACGGGTGCGACAACCGCCACTGCAAGCTTTACACCTGTAGCAGCGGGCGAATATAACGTGAAGTTTTTTGTTTTTGATGGTGCACGTAAGAGCGAAGAAAAAGAAATAACCGTCACTGTCACACCAGCGGAAAATGCTGAAACGAATTCAGCACCCATTGGTGAAATTATTGCCACAGGTTACTACCCATCTTATAGCGTCGGCGAACAGGAAGTTGGCTTACGTGCTGAGTTTAACTTTGCAGGCTATGATCCTGAAGGGGACGCACTACAAATAATCGATGCCACACTTATCGAAAAACCAGCAGGCAGCAACGTAGAACTGGTTAAAATTGGTTCATGGAAACCCTTGGGCAAAAAAATAAACAAGCTAGATGTAGCCGGAACTTACCGTGTGCAAATGACCATATCAGATGGCACCAACGAAATTATTAAAGAAACAACCCTCGAAGCTAAAATCGGTAATGTAAACGGCCAACCTTCAACCCGTGGTGTCGATGCGCAATCTAAATCCGTACTCATCGGTAACGCATTAGTTTTTGATGCTTCCAGTAAAGATCCAAATGCAGACCCAATGATATTTCATTGGGAACTAACTGACAAACCGGATGGCAGCAAAGCCGTGATTGAAGCCGTGATTGAACCCGAAAGCCAAGAACTCCGTCGCGCCAAAGTAATAACTGATGTCGCCGGATCATATACCGCACGCTTAATCGTAAGCGACGACCGAGGTCTATATGCCAAATCCTATTCCGAAGATACTGGCATTGCAAAAGTAAGCAATACACCCCCTGAAATTCGCTCTGTTGTTTGGGCACGAAATTGGGGTCGCCTTGCACCAGGAGAAAACTATTATCAAATATTACCCTGCATGAGCTTATTGCATCGCCCTGTTTTAATTGACGCCGATAGTGACGAAGTTCATTACCATGAAGAATTAATTAGCGCACCTGAAGGTGGAGAGTTCACCAGCTATCCAAGCGATGAAGATTGCCCAGACAGCCGCGGACAAGTATTTTCAAAACCCGGTACTTATACTTTCCGCTATTCCGCGACAGATTTAATCGACGATGCGCCTGACTACGATTTCGTCGTGTCGGTCGACCCAATCGAAGAAGCAAAAGGTTTACGCCTGCGTAGCATCAACTCACGTAACGAAAGCTTATGGCAGCCGTTACCACACATTATCATTCCTACCTATGGTTATATTAGTTCCCCGACCAGCCGACCTATCGAAGAAGAGTCATCGATCAACTGGTCTCTAAGCGCAATAGATGCAAATTACACTATTGAAAATGTCACCGTCAGCCACATTAATGGCGGTTTGACCGATCTAACTCCTCGCTTTGAAGGCTTGACAGAAGGGCAAGTTATTACACAAGGTGAGGACTTAGATTTCCAAACTGTTTTCCCAGCAGTGCCATGCTTACGCACCGATGATCAATACGAAGGATTTCACTTATCCTTTAACATTAAAGAAATTCCTGAAATTTCTTTTGTTTATGAAACTTGGGTAGGCGCAAGTGACTTCATGAGCAAGTGGGAAGAGTGCCAAGCAAGAGAGCTAAACTAAGAATTAAATGATCTCGAGAAAGAATCTTTCTTTCTCGAGATCAGATAGCTTCACCCTGTTAAATATCGACAAAGCAAAGAGCGAAAAGATCAGTTGTATTCGTAGGCAAAGCTTTAGGTATTAACATTGCTTATAACGCCATGACTCAAATTCTCGAAAAAAGTATTATAAAGTTAAAGTTATTTTACCCACCGCTTCACCCGACTCAAATCGTGCATGTGCTTTAGCGACATCCCAAATACTGAAATCACTTTCATCAAGAATTGGAGTGATTTTTCCAGCATCAACTAACTCAGCAATCGTTGCGAGAATTCGTCCATGAGAAGCATGATTAATTCCATGGCATAACGGGATCAGCATCAAAACACTATGGAACGACAAACTTTTCAAAGCAACTTGTAATGGATCAGCAATCGGTAAAATGGTTGCTACATGGCCATTGAATTTCACCGCTTCAAAAGACTTATTAATATTATCCCCAGCAACCGTATCAAAAACTTTATCAAAGCCTGCTCCATTGGTATAAGCCTGCACATAATTTGCAACTGACTCAGCAGCATAATCCACCAAATGATCAGCACCCAAAGTATTAGCAAGTACAGCATTAGCAGCACCATGAGTCGCCGTCACCTTAGCACCCAGCGCTTTCGCCAACTGAATGGCAATATGGCCAACCCCCCCCGTCGCTCCATGGATAAGAACATGGTCACCGTCTTTCACATTCATTTTATCAACCAAGGCTTCATACGCCGTGATAGCAACTAAAGGTAAAGCGGCCGCTTGACGCATGCTCAACGAGACTGGCTTCTTCGACATCAAACGCGCATCAACCAACATAAATTCCGCTAAGGCTCCGTTTGTGCCATTCACGCCTCCCGCCATACCATAAACCTCATCACCTACAGCAAAGCCCGTAATACCCTCGCCGACTTCAGTAACGATACCCGCAACATCACCATGCAATACCTCAGGCAAATTAGCCGACCAAGGCAGCTCAATAGAACGCAACATGACATCCAATGGATTCACACTGCTCGCTTTCACCTCAACCACTAAATGTCCTGGCTTTGCTACTGGCTTAGCGATCTTAGTCTGCTGAAATACATCACTATTACCCAGAGCCTTAACCACCATCGCCTTCATCATTACTGACTTATTGCTTGTCGTATTGTTCGTCTTATTAGTCATTGCTTCGCACCTAATGTTTGTCGTATTGAATAAGTGAAGTCATCTTAAAAGATGCAATATGGGCAACCAACATAACTATAAACAAACCACTTTTGCCTTTTAAGCAAAGCGAAGCTAATATCTAACTTATGAGTTCACTTAATCGATTACTGTATTTCAATTGCGTTGTAGACACTGGCAGCATCTCAGAAGCTAGCCGAGTCTTCGACGTTCAACCTTCCTCCATCTCACGTCAGCTCTCTGCGTTAGAACAAGAGCTAGGCGTACGTTTATTAAATAAAACAACACGCAATATCGGCTTAACCGAAGCTGGTCAAAAATATTACGCTTACTCTCAGCGTATCGTGGCTGAATTTGATCAAGCTAAAAGAGCGGTTAACGACCTACAAGAAAATCCCAAAGGCACATTAAAAGTCAGCATGACAGTGGGTTTTGGGGAAAGCATAATCTTGCCACTCATGTCTGAGTTTATGGCGTTGTATCCAAACATTGAACTTGAGCTTGAATTAACTGAGCGCGTTGTAGATCTAGTAGAGGAAAATATCGATGTCGCCATTCGCAGTGGCCGCCTGCCCGACTCCACCATGATCGCCAAACACCTAGCCAATAATAACTTTCTGCTCTGCGCCAGCCCGCAATACTTAGCGACGAATAAAACACCACAGCAACCCGAAGACCTTCTTCATCATCAATGCATTCGCTACAGCTATACGCGCTGGAAAGATTGGTACTTGATGACAGGCGAAAAAACAAAATTGAATCTTAACAATGGCATTTCAATCAACTCAGTGAATGGCCAAAAGCAGTTGGTTCTAAACAATACAGGCATCGCGCTAATGCCCCATTGGGCGATCAAAAATGAACTCTCAGAAGGTACCCTCATTCATGTCATGCCAGAACTTGTATTCAGCCCCTATGAAGAAATGAGTTCAACTTACGCCATTTATTTAAAGCGCGACATGATCTCTAGAAAAGCACGGGTGTTTTTAGACTTTATTGGTGAAAGAATTAACAGCCAAGGGAATTAAAAGCAACAGGACCATACGTATTGAACCCCGTTGCCGTTCATCTTTGCCTTTTTTTAATCAATTCGGTGAATGCAATCCTATTTTATTGCCTTCAGAATCCAGAAAGATAGC
>Ga0209184_1001187_pt1 | contig 18707 bp, 13 predicted proteins | sample EN8Hudsemesocosm_2_FD_184627 | JGI IMG/M metagenome (GOLD analysis project Ga0209184, IMG submission 184627) | Methane-oxidizing microbial communities from mesocosms in the Hudson Canyon - EN8C Hudson Canyon (SPAdes) (version 2) | ecosystem: Environmental > Aquatic > Marine > Cold seeps | place... | reverse complement strand
TCATGATGCGGTCAATGATGCCAAGCAGGCAAATCAGCATACTGATTGCAAAGTTGTGTATTTGAGTCCTCAAGGGAAGCAAATAACACAGCAGTTGTTGATGGAAGCGAGTCAGGTTTCTCAGCTAATTTTAGTTGCGGGACGCTATGAAGGGATTGATGAACGCTTTATCGATACCGTCTGTGATGAGGAATGGTCGTTAGGTGATTATGTGATCAGTGGTGGTGAACTAGCCGCGCTGATTGTTATTGACTCAATCACAAGGCTGGTTCCAGGTGTCTTGGGTGATGAGGATTCTGCTCAGCAGGATTCTTACATGAATGGATTGCTGGATACACCACATTTTACTCGGCCTGAGCAAGGTGAAATGGGTTCTGTGCCAGATGTGTTGTTAAGTGGCAACCATAAGGCCATTGAGCAATGGAGAATGAAGCAGTCATTAGGTCGCACCGAGTTAAGACGGCCAGATTTGTTGGAAAATAAAGAATTAACGACAGAGCAGAAAGCTTTGTTAAAAGAATTTAGGAATGAAGTGCATGAGTCGGACTAAGCCTTTGTATCCTTTTTGTAAAATTGATGTTTATAAGGCGTGGTAATGACAAATATTATTGATGTAATTAATGCAGAGCAATTGAAATCTGATATTCCTGAATTTGGACCAGGTGATACAGTTGTTGTACAAGTTAAAGTAAAAGAGGGTGATCGTGAAAGATTACAGGCCTATGAAGGTGTTGTTATCGCTAAACGTAATCGTGGCATTAACTCTGCTTTTACAGTAAGAAAAATTTCACACGGTGTTGGTGTTGAGCGTGTATTCCAAACACACAGCAAACTAGTGGGTGGTATTGAAGTTAAACGTCGTGGAGCAGTACGTAGAGCTAAATTGTACTATCTACGTGGATTGACTGGTAAAGCAGCACGTATTAAAGAAAAACTAGGCTAAGTCTATTTTCTTTAGCAAAAAAAAAGCAGCTTTTTAGCTGCTTTTTTTTTGCCTGTTATTTGTGTCGAGAAGGCAAATGCGTAAAGCAAAATCAACTCTTAGTTTTGTACAGAGAAGCATCTTTCTATGATCAATGCACCACGAAATAAAATAGGCAGTTTGGGCTACAGTTCTAATGTCGTTAAGTTAAGGGAAATGTAGGTTGGGTTATCGATAGCGTAACCCAGCAAGTTTTTGAAAAATGGTGGATAACGCTAGCGCTCAATCCACCCTACAAAAGATAAAATTCTCTTAGCTTAATGGCATTGGGCGCAGGCCTTTAGGCTGCTTTTAAAAGTACAGGCTGAAGAGACTGCGCCCCGAATAATTGTTTAAGTTATTTTATGTATGCTCCTTATCCCAATAAATATAGGGTGTGCTGAGGCATGAAGCGCAGCTTTCTATGATCTATACGCATGAAATAAAACAGGCAATCTAGGCTACAGTCCCGATGTCGTTAAGTTGAATTAAGTTAAGGCAAAAATAGATACGCAGAATGTTTGTGGAAAAGTAGGAGGGGCCTTTGGCCGCGAATGCTCTTGATCTCGATTTTGTACCAATCGCGGCCAAAGGCCCCTCCTACCCCACTGCTGTTGACTTAGGAAGTGAGGCTTTAGCCTCGTAGGTTCAGGCGAGGCTAAAGCCTCACTTCCTAATACGCTTAACTTAGGCAAGAGTCCCGTTTTGTCTTAACTCGACAGTATTATTACCATCCTACCCATGTAAACAAAATCTTGGCCAATAATTTTTCATGGCTATTAACAAAGCTCAGCTTAGCAAAAAATTAGCCCATCTTGTTCCCATGCTCCTGCGTCACTGCCATTAAGTTAGGCGTATTACCTTGAGGGGCGCAGTGCTTTAGCCTGCTTTCATTGCTGAAATTAGCAGGCTAAAGCACTGCGCCCCAATGGACTAATCCCTTAACTTAATGGCAGTGATGCTCCTGCGTGGGAATACATACCTGTCTAAGGTTGCAGCAAGGTATGCGTTCCCACCGAATAAGGAGGGAACGAGAAAAACAATATCTTGCCCAATAATTTTTTAAGCTGTGGTTTGTATATTGCCATAAAGTATAATTGTATTAGGTTTATTATCTCTGATTAATGAAGTATGGCTAAAAAACAAAAAACGGCTTATGTTTGTACCGAATGTGGCGCTGATTATCCTCGATGGGGAGGGCAGTGTACTGCCTGTGGCGAATGGAATGTTATTAAGGAGGTTCGTCTAGGGTCTGATGTTAGTTCAAGACCTGCTTCTTCTGGCTATGCTGGAGCACGCTCAGAGGTTAAATTACTATCAGATGTAGATCTGGCGCAAGCTGAAAGAGTTTCTACGGGGCTGATTGAATTTGATCGTGTTTTAGGTGGCGGGATCGTCATGGGGAGTGTGGTGCTCATTGGTGGGGCGCCAGGTGCAGGTAAAAGTACGATTTTATTGCAGGTGATCGCCAGTGCGGCTAAAAAAGGACTCCCTGTACTCTATGTGTCAGGAGAAGAGTCTTTGCAGCAGATAGCAGAAAGGGCGTATCGTTTAAAGCTGGATGCGACTGCAATCAAAATGTTGGCAGAAACCTCGGTGCAGCGTATTTGTGATGTTGTCGATACGGAAAAGCCTGCCTTGCTTATTATTGATTCAATTCAGGTTATGCATACAGCTGATTCTGATACGGCCCCTGGATCAGTCTCTCAGGTTAGAGAATCAGCCAGTTATCTGACCCAGTATGCCAAGAAGAATAATGTTTCAATTTTTATGGTGGGGCATGTCACTAAAGATCAATCTTTGGCGGGCCCTATGACATTAAGTCATATTGTTGATGCGCAAGTCATCTTGTCTTCGACTGATGATGCACGATTTAGAGTGCTTAGGTCGGATAAAAACAGGTTTGGCAGTGTTGGTGAGCTTGGTTTTTTTTCTATGAGTAGTGTGGGTTTGAAAGAGGTTAAAAATCCTTCTGCGATGTTTTTATCTCGCTCCGATAAACCATCCTCAGGCAGTGTTGTTACGGTTATTTGGGAAGGTACTCGGCCTTTGCTGGTGGAAATTCAGGCTCTGGTGACAGAAAGTCAGTATGGGAATCCCAGGCGATTAGCTGTAGGCTTAGATCAAAACAGGCTGGCCATGTTATTGGCAGTTTTAACCCGTCACGCAGGTATTTTTACTGCTAATGATGAAATCTATGCCAATGTAGTGGGGGGCATTAAAGTGACTGAGACGGCTTCTGATTTGGCTATTTTAGTGGGTGTAGTATCCAGTCTTAAGGATAAAATCATTCCTCATGATGTGGTGTTCTTTGGCGAGATTGGTTTGAATGGAGAAATAAGGCCTGTTGCAAATGGTCATGCGCGTTTAAATGAAGCGGCTAAACATGGGTTTAAGAAAGCAGTGATACCTAAAGCAAATGCACCTAAAGAACGCATCAAGGGTTTGGAAATTAGTGCGGTTTCAACGGTTTCTGAGGCTTTGGATTCTTTTGGGTATTTTTAACGCTTTAGTTGTTCAATACAGTCAGTACTAGTGTAATTAAGTTAAGAAATTTAGGGCTTTATACTCGCGTAAGGTCACAGGGATAGAAAGAAAAGGAACCGCTCTTCTTGGTGGCTTTGTGTGAAAACTTCTTTTGGATTACATCTTGTTCTTAACTTAATGGCAGTGCAGTCAGTGCTAGTAAATCTCTTTCCAGAATAGTGCTATCCCCAAGGTTGAGCTCGACTAAACGGCGTAATTGAGAAATGCTTTCTATATCAATATGTTCGCATTTAAATCCTGCTTCATTACCGATAACATGAGCAGCACTGACTTGCATGTTGATAGTGAGTTCATCAGAGAGCTGCAAATTAAGTGTGTAAATAGCTTCTAGATCCCCCACCCAAGGTGTTTCAAACTTTAATAAACAGCCTTTTAATGAGATATCAACCAGCTTGCAATCCAGGGAGTCCGATTCCGTTGTTAAAGTAACGTCAGCATTATAAAAAATACGATGAAAATTGCGCTTTTCGTTAGTTTGCTCAGTCATGATTATGATTCTAGGTAAAACTGCATTGAAATATTGTCAATGATAATAATATCATTTGTATTTAGATGAATGGTTTTATCGGCTAAAGGCTGTTGATTAACGGTAATATTCACATCACTTTCCAGTGAGGATATATGATAACCGTCTTTTCGTTTTGAGATAACAATAACCCCTGAGCCAGCATGCCCAAAACGTGTCATCGATTTTTTTAGCGGCAGGATTCTACCAATGTGTTGTCCATCGAGTACTTGCAGATTAGCATCGGGTATTTTTACTTTGCTTTCCAGTTTAACGTTCAGAAAATCAACATCTTTATTCGCACTGTTGTTCGTTTGAGCGGGTGCAATAGATTCGGTAGTGGAATAAATTATGGTGTGTTTTCCAACCGAGATGGTATCGTTATTTTGCAAAACAGCTTCTTTAGTTTTTTCATGATTGACAACTAAAGGGTGGTCATTATTCAGCTGTTTAATAACGCAACCACTTTGTTTAACAATAACGACAGCATGTGCTGGTGCAACAGTTAGATTATCAATAACTAAATCATTGGTATCATCTCGGCCAATATGGACGACACCAGTATCATAGATATAGGATTGAATTGCTTTATCTTTAAAGTAGATTGTAAATTTTGCCATTGCTCTCGTAAAAAGACTTACTTAGTCTTAGATAGTATAGACGCTATATAAAAGCTTGTTGAATAAAGTTTTCTATTCTGTGAATTTAATTTATCAGGGCTTTAAGCCCTGATAAATATGTTGAGTAGCCACTTTTTTTAATTCGCGCCGAGGGCCGGGCGTTCCAGTGTAATTAAGTTAAGAGGCTTTTATCTTTTGTAGGGTGGATGAGCAATAGCGTTATCCACCATTTTTCAATAATTTGTCAGGTTACGCTGCCGCTAGACCACTGCCATTAAGTTAGGCGTATTACCTTGAGGGGCGCAGTGCTTTAGCCTGCTTTCATTACTGAAATTAGCAGGCTAAAGCACTGCGCCCCAATGGACTAATCCCTTAACTTAATGGCAGTGTGCCGCTAGACCCAGTCTACATTTTTCTTAATCTAACGACATTGGCGGATGCTCCTGCAAAGAGAAGTGTTCGACTATTGCTATAAAATAAAACGCTTAAGAATTTGTTATTTTTTTGGATAAAATTTAACTAGCTTAATCGTGTTTTCATCCCGTTTTATTATCTCTAAAGGGTAGCCGTGCAATCGGACGCTAGTGCCGGGTTCTGGAATGGTTTCCATATATTCGATAATAAGGCCGTTAAGTGTCTTTGGGCCTTCTGTAGGTAAGCTCCATTGAGTGATACGATTAAGTTCTCGTACAGTGACACTACCATCGACTAAAAAGCTACCATCTTTTTGTTCTTGTACATCGGCCTCTTCGGCAACCAGTTCGCCAACAATGACCTGTAGTAGATCATCAAGTGTGACTAAGCCTTGTACATCACCATATTCATCCACCACTAGGCCAATACGCAGTTTTTCTGCTTTGAAGCTTTGGATTTGTTTGTGTAATGGTGTGCTTTCAGGAATAAAAAAAGGTTTGGCCAGGTTTTCGGTAATACTCTGTTTATCAAAATCAGTATGGTTAATTAATGGAATAAGGCTTCTTAAATGTAGAAAGCCAATAACACGATCAATACTTTTTTTGTAAATAGGGATGCGAGTGTGATTGCTACTTTGTATTTGTTGAATAATTGATTCCAGAGGGTCTTCCAGATCGATGCCAAGAATCTCATTTCTTGGTGTCATTATGTCTTCAACAGAGGCCGATTCAAGGTCTAAAATACCTAATAGCATGTTTTGGTATCTGGGAGGCATCAGGTTTTCAGCATCAGAAACAATACTTTTTAATTCTTCCTTGTTGAGCTGTTCTTGATTATTTTTTGTCGCATTAATGCCCACCATTCGCAATAGCAGGTTGGAGATCAGATTAACAATCCAGACAAAAGGATAGAAAATCTTTAATAGCGGGGTATATAACCAGGCCGCAGGGTAAGCAAGAATTTCGGGTTTTATTGCGGCTAGAGTTTTAGGTGTCACTTCTGAAAAAATCAGTATGGCAAGAGTCAATGTCAATGTTGACGCAAGAATTATTTCTTCTTGGCTAAGGTTGACGATGCCATCATCAATTAATCGAATAGCAATAATGGTTGCAAGTGAGGATGCGCCAATATTAACAAAGTTATTGCCTAATAGAATTAAGCCCATTAAGCGGTCTGGACGCTGTAATAATCTATGGGCTTTAATGGCCCCACGGTGCTTTTGTTTAACTAAATGTTGTAAGCGATAACGATTTAAGGTCATTAGCGCGGTTTCAGAGCCAGAAAAAAAAGCAGAAAATAGCAATAAGGCGGCAAGTACACCAAACAGTATACTAAGGGATATATCGTTCAAAGAAATAACTCAGTTTTATAAAACAAGTGTCTAGTTTCTATGTTGAGAAATATTTGTCAAGTCCTGATTTATAGTTTATTAGCTGAAAAACACATATGTACTTGAATTAAATATGAGAAAGTTTTTACAACAGCTTGAAATAAATTGACGTTTTGACAAAAAATGGATTCGATGCTTTACTTTGCAGAGGCGCCAATGTTTTTCTAAGGAACCTCTTATTAAGTTGGTTAGCGTTTAGCGAAGAAAAAACTGTCGCTATTTTTCATGAAGTGAGAAGTAATAGTTATTCTATTGCGCCGATCTTCGTGGAAAATATCGGCCGTTTTAGCAAGCTAAAACTAATTGGACTTGATCAGAGGTTCCTTAAGGACATGGTAGGTAATGAAGTGTGTTTGTATAATTAAGGAAGCAGTGTAGATGGCTTTGCCACAATTATTATTAATTGATGATAATGAAACAAGGATTCAGCAATTTGAGAATGTTTTGTCATTTATGGAATATCAGGTTTCTATCGTAAATTCTGTTGAGTATATTTCATCAATGAGCAATTTGGAGGAGCTAACAGCAATCTTCATAGGGAATGGATGTGAAAAACAGGCGACATTAATAAGAAATGTACAGGAAACTGCGGGACAACTGCCCGTTATATTGCTAGTTGAACAAGGTGGCATGATGCAGGTCACAACGGCAATTCAGGAAATGGTTAGCCAAACTTTTGAATGGCCAACTGTTTATCCGCTATTTATAGAGACTTTAAAAAAATTCCCTGCACCTAAAAAAGTATTGTCAACCGCTAAAACAAGAGCAGCCAATAAAGGTCTGGCGGGTAAAAGTGAGCTGATTAAACAGGTAAGAGAACTGATAGGTCAAGTGGCTAGTTCAGATGCAACAGTGCTAGTCTTAGGTGAATCCGGTACGGGTAAAGAGGTGGTAGCTCAGGCTTTACATCGTGGCTCTGATAGAAAAAACAAGCCCTTTGTTCCTGTTAACTGTGGGGCAATTCCTGGTGAACTATTAGAAAGTGAATTATTCGGCCATGAAAAAGGTGCTTTTACAGGTGCCTTAACAGCAAGACAAGGGCGTTTTGAAATGGCTGAAGGGGGTACCCTATTTCTGGATGAAATAGGGGATATGCCTATGCCTATGCAGGTTAAATTATTAAGAGTATTACAGGAACGTACTTTTGAGCGAGTAGGCAGTAATAAAACGATTGAATGTAATGTTAGGATCGTTGCAGCAACACATAGAAACCTGGAAAGTGAAATTAAAGAAAAGCGCTTTAGAGAAGATCTGTTTTATCGTTTGAATGTCTTTCCCATTGAGTTACCTGCTTTGAAACAAAGGGTAGAAGATATTCCTTTGCTAGTTAATGATTTGGTCAGCCGAATGCAAGCAGCAAAGAAGGAAACCGTTCGATTTTCTACCGATGCACTGGCATTAATGATGCAACACCCTTGGCCGGGCAATGTGCGTGAGTTATCTAATTTTATTGAAAGATTAGCGATTACCAACCCTAATTCAATTATTGATGCATCAGGCTTGCCTGCAAAGTTTCAGGGTTATGAAATTCCCGACGATTTGGTCATTGAAGAAGAGCTTGATGAAAACACTGAGGAAGCAGTGGAAGATAGCTCTGAAATGCCAAATAAAACTGAGCAGCAAGCCGAACCTGAGGTGATATCAGCAGTCTCTCAACTGCCTGAACAGGGAATGGATTTAAAAGAATATTTAAGTGATATGGAAATTAACCTTATTCAGCAAGCTTTGACTGAGTGTAATGGCGTCGTTGCACATGCGGCAAAATTGCTCAATATGCGCAGAACAACGCTGGTAGAAAAGTTGCGTAAATATGAATTATCCTGATTTTCCTATTGTTAAGGGCGCGATACATATCAGAACAAAAAAAGTTTTCACACAAAGTCACAAAGCCACCAAGAACAGCGATTTCTTTTTCTTTTCTTTGTGTCTCTGTGGCTCATCCATCTTACAAAAGATAAAAACTCTTAACTGAATGGTATTGGGGCGCAGTCCTTTAGGCTGCATTTTAAAAGCAGCCTAAAGGACTGCGCCCCAAATAATTGGTCAAGTTATTGTATGAATGCCCCTTGTAGGCTTGAATATTCCCCTAATGCTTCATAATACCCAACAGAACAGCAATATGAGCTAGTTCGGCAATACTGGAAACCTGTAGCTTCTTTTTTATTTGGGTGACATAGTTCGCGACCGTTTTATAGCCTAAACATAATTCATCAGCGATTTTATGAGCGGTGAGCCCTTTAGCCAGTAAGCTGAAAATATCAAATTCGCGCACTGAAAAATCAGCAATGATCTGCTGGTAATCATGGTTTGAGGGGTGTTCTGTATTTTCTTTAACGAGACCTTCCTCTATATAAGCTTGCCCTTGCAGAATACTTTCAATGGCCTCAGGTAGAATGTCGGGGGCACTATTCTTAGTGATATAGCCTTTTGCTCCTGCATTAAGCGCGCGCTGCACATAAACCTGTTCATCATGCACACTAAAGACCAAAATGCTGGCTGTCTGATCACGTTGCATAATGCGCTTAATGGTCTCAAGTCCTCCAATACCAGGCATAGATAAATCCATCACGATAATGTCGGGTTGATGGGTTTGGTACAGTTGAATGGCTTGTTCGCCACGATCCGCTTCAGCAACGACATCAATATTAGGCGCAGCCGCCGCTAATAGTAGCTTAAACCCTGCTCTTACTACCGCATGATCATCGACTAATAAAACTTTTATGTTATTTACCATACAGTGGGATTTTTGCTTTTATTTGCATGCCTTGATTAGGCTGAGATTGTAACTCAAACGCTCCACCCAGCAATTTAATTCTTTCTGCCATACCCTGTAAGCCAAAGCCTGAACTGACTTTGTTTAGATCACAGCCCTGACCATTATCACTGATCAACAGATCAAAGGTCTGGGTCTCATTATTTATATGGAGATTGATCGTTACCTGGCTGGCACAAGCATGACGCATAATATTGGTCAGGCTTTCTTGTATCACTCTGAATACCTGAATAACAATGGTTCGGTCCATGTTATCGACTGCATCATCAACCTGTAGCTTAAAAGCAGTAGAGGGTGCTCTGGATTGCCAATGCTCTAGCAAATCTTCCAGCGTTGCTTTTAGTCCAAGTTCAGTCAATATTAAAGGATGTAACTGTTTCATCATTGAGCGCAGTACAGTCATTAAATGATCACATATTTCAATAATGGAAGCGGTGATTTTTTTTGTATCTGATTTTTCATGGGCAGCGGTAACAGCCATTACTTTTATCGCAGTTAATGATTGACCAAATTCATCATGTAATTCTTGAGATAAGTGTTGGCGTTCTTCTTCTTGAATTTCTAAAGAGTGTTGAGTCAATGCCTGATTCTGCTTTTGTGTACTATCAAGCACATCGGTCATATGATTAATGGCTTTGGCAATGCTGTCATATTCATCGGTTGAAAAGTCAGCTAGTTTTTTATGGTATTCGCCTTTTTCAATTCCCTTTAAGTGCTCCACAATGGATTGGATTGCCTGTAGGGTTTTATCAAAAACCAAGTGAACAGAAAGAAAAGTAAGCAAAACCAACAGTAATATTGAGCCAAAAAAAGCAATGGTTTCCTCCCATACCTCGGTAATTTCATCCATGGGATTAGCCTGGATAATTAGGGTCATAATGCTCTCATCAAAGGTCGTTATTTGATATTCAGCTTTAGGGTAATTACTTTCTACAAGATTGATAAACCAGCGAGGCGGTATGTTTTGTTGGGTTTTACTGAGAGGGTTGGCTGTGATATTGACCATCTTTCCCGATGGTTGTTTAAGTTGAATGGTTAAATGGCGTGTTTGTTCTAAACTGCTTAAGCGATATATCCAGTCAGTTTTATTGCTTTTAGATGAACCAGCCCCTATTTTTATCAATTGTAATGCCAGTTTGATAGATGAATCGACTTCATTGCTTACAGCATTTCGGGCTTGCCAAACAGCAATAGTGCCACCCAGCATTAAAATGAACAGTGATATTAATAGAATTCTTAAGCTGATTTGGTAACGTAAACTCATGTGTATCGCTTATCTCAAGGACTAGAGCTTGTAAATCTATCAGAAAAGGATAGAATGATTTTGATTTATTTTAAATAATACAAAGAGTTTATGATTGAATTTGGTAAGTTTAATAAGCTAAAAATAGCTAATGCAGAGGGCAGAGATGTTAGCTTTGATGCTGGGGAGCTGGGTGAGGTTAAGTTGTTGCCCGCAGATGCGCCCAAAGATTGTAATGTAGGGGATGAGCTGAATGTATTTGTCTATTATGCAGCAAAAGGTAAATTACAAGGGACAACACGCATGCCTTTTGCTCAGGCCGATGATGTCGCTTATTTAAAATGTGTTTCAGAAAGCCATGCGGGTGCTTTTTTAGATTGGGGTTTAGCAAAAGATTTATTGTTACCTTTTAGTGAGCAAACGACTAAAGTTGTTGAAGGGCGATACTATTTAGTTAAGGTGTTTTTAGATGAAGATAACCTGATTGCAGCCTCCATGTTATTAGAAGATTTTATCGAAGATGAAGCCTTTTATTTAAAACCCGGTGAGCAAGTTGATTTGGTTATTGCGCATGAAACCGATTTAGGTATGAAAGCCGTTATTAATAATCAATACTGGGGGGTTTTATATAAAAATGAAATCTTTCAAAAGCTAAGGATAGGCCAGAAAACCAAAGGTTATATTAAAAAGATCAGAGATGATAAAAAGATTGATCTGGTGTTGCAGATAGAAAAATATGTCGAAAAAGTCGATTCGGTTACTGAAAAAATTCTGGCAAAACTAAAATCTCAAGGCGGGGTTATTTTGCTGACTGATAAAAGCCCACCTGAAGAAATTTATAAGATGTTTGGGGTTAGTAAAAAAGTTTTTAAACAATCTATCGGTGGTTTGTATAAAAAGCGGATGATTACAATTGATAAGCAGAGTATCACTTTAGTTGAGCCTGTAGAATAGATTGATTTGCTGGATTGGCCTGTATATTATTTAGTAGGGAGCAAGCGTGATGGATAAGATCAAATTCCTCTATGTAGAAAATAAAATCTCAAGAAAACATAGAAAGGTTCAGCAGCAGTTGACCTTTTTTATGCAGGTGGAGAATGTTGCTTATGATAAGGCGCTTGAGGTGTTTTGGGCGGGTGAAGATGGCGTCTGGCATACTTTAGGGGCTAAATATCACAGTTTTCTGGGTAATGATAAAGAATACTGGCAGGCGTATATCAGCCTGACGGCAACTGAAAAGCAGTCATTACCGGGCAATATTCAGTTTGGCATACGTTATCGTATTTTTGATACAGAGTACTGGGATAATAATCAGGGACAGAATTATCATAGTGAGGCGGACTCAGGGATACAACTGGCCCATCATAAGCTGGTTCAGAATATCAGTTTTAAAAACGCCTTTCATGAAGAGCTTGATCATATCCCCATTAATATTGCAGTTGATCAATCCTTTAATGCTGAGCATGTCACTATTCATTGGACCACTGATAATTGGGTGACCACCGAGAAGGCACCTTGCCAGCTAAAACGTAATTATTGGGATCATCAATTTAAAAGTAATGCCCGAAACCCTAATCAATATGGGGTTCAATTATGGACAGGACAAATTAACAGTGGTGATGCCTTTAGATTGCAGTATGTTATTTGTTGTGAGCGGGATGGCAAGGCCTTATGGGAAAATAATGAGGGCAATAATTATGCTTTCCAGAGGGAACAATTAAAGGTTTTGATTCTGAATTTACATTGTTATCAGGAACAAAATCAGGATGAAAAATTCACTCAAATTGCCAAGGCGATAGATGAGCAATGTGTTGATATTGTCTGTTTGCAGGAAGTGGCAGAATATTGGGGTGATGGTCAGGGTGACTGGGAGTCAAATTCTGCTAAAATCATTAATGATCGCTTGAGCACACCCTTTCATTTACACACGGACTGGTCACATTTAGGTTTTGATAAATTCAGGGAAGGGGTTGCTATTTTAAGCCGCTTTCCTCTTTCTCATCATGAATCGAAATATGTATCGGATAGTGATGATATTTATAATATCCACTCTCGAAACGTGGTGATGGCTAGGGTTCATGTGCCTTATATTGGTCCGATCAATGTGTTTTCAGCACATTTAAGTTGGATGGAAGACGGTTTTCAGCAACAGTTTCAGCGCTTGCATGAGTGGGCAGAGCTTAGTCATACTGATGATGTTAAAGCGACCTTGCTTTGTGGTGATTTTAATATCACTGCCGGCACCAGTGGTTATGAATATGTCGTTAATTCTAATCAATATGATGATCAGTATTTAGCAGCAAATAAACACGGTGTTTTTGAAAAAATATTTAGAGTAAATGATGCGCACTGGCAAGACTTGCTGGCGGATGATTATCGAATTGACTATATCTTTATGAATAAAGCCAGTCAATTGCTGGTAACGTCTGCTAAAGTGTTATTTACCGATGATGATTATGGGCAAGTGTCCGATCATTGCGGATACTTTATGACCTTTGAACCAAAAATAAAAAAAATAGAAATTGAAGAGGGCTGATATGGAAATAGCAGAACATTATGCAACACCTATTCGTGGTGAATTAGGTGGCTCATTCGCAAGAGTGAATGATTTTAATCATGAGTTTTTTGTACGCTGGGGAAAAATGGATTTTGATATCCATCATGGCGAGCAAGTTAATCTTAAAGTGATATTAAAGATTTATAGTAATGCTGATATTTGTGAAACTTATATAGTCGATACTGAGCCTTATGATATTGAATGGGATCGACATAAGCGTAGAACCCGTGATTTTTTTATACATCCTTTTTCCAGTTCATACGGGCAAGTAAACTGTGTTAAATTTTCTTTTGTAGTGCATAAGGATGGACGTTCAATTGCATCAGAAAAAGAATATATTTATATGGACTGGCCACAATTACAGGCTGATCCGGATGAGCATCAGTTTCGCGAAATTACAGCTGAACATACAAGCCCTAACCATTACCGCACTTATGAGTTGAATGCGGGCGAGCTGCAATGTGATGTTGACTGGATGAATCATCATTTTGAGTCACTGGAGCTGGTCCCTAAATTTACCAAAGGCCAGTTGAATCATCCTTTTCACCCCAAGAGTTATATTCATCATCTGATTGATAAGGTCATGCAATGTAAGCGACATGATCATGATCGTTTATGTACCATTAAAGTCAGTGTTGATTGTATTGATGATGCTGATTTTGTCAGTCATTTGATTCATGCTAGTGAGCAGGGGGTGTGGGTACAATGCATTGTTGACTGGCGGAAAATGACTATGACCAATAGTCAAAGTTATGCGCGTTTAAAACGTGCAGGGATTGAGTTAATTGGTGTGGTTTGTAGTCCTGATCATCATCTGATTGAAGTTGAACCTGATATGCATACCAAATTCATTATTTTTAATGATGAAGACTGCATCATGGGGTCTTTTAATATCACCTTCGATCGTTGGTGGGCTAACTGGGAATCGGGCATGACCTTCCATTCCAAAGGGGTCTGTCGGTTGATGGATAATATTTTTCAGAGCCAGCGTGGTGGAGTGATTCAACAGTATGGCATAGATCCGCACAGCCACTTTAATCTGCTCTATACCTTTGGTCACCATACCATGCAAAATGGTCAAAATTATCTGCCTCATCATGCTATTTTGGGTGAAATTAACCGAGCTCAGCATTCCATTAAGGTGACTTTGTTTTTGATTGGTGAGTTATTGGGCGATCATCATGATAGTGTGATTGATGCCTTAATCAATGCCAATAACAGAGGGGTGTATGTTCATGTTTTATTAAATGGACATATAGCCAGGCTGGGAACAGTCGGTGTGGTGCGCTCTATGGAAGAAGAGCTAAGCCATCCTTTATTGCCTGCTGTAGATAAGTTGAGGTTTGCTGGTGTCAAAGTGGGGTTGGTTTACGGACAAGATGATCATGATGTGCCGTATTCACCGATTCATTCGAAATACTGCATCATAGATGATCATATTGTTATTGATGGCAGTTTTAACTGGTATAACACCTCGGTGTTTTCCCATGATATGGTGGTAATTGCGGCTAACCATGAAGTGGCAAAACCTTATATACATGAATTTGATGAAATACAGTGTGCGTTTAGGGTTTTTTATTAAAAAAGAATAAAGAATAACTCACACTAAGACACAGAGACACTAAGGAGATATATTATTTTCTCGTTCCCTCGCGCTGCGAGGGAATGCAGTTTGTGACGCGCCCGCATCACAGGACGCAGTCGCGTCCTTTATGAGTTCCCACGGAGACCGTGGGAACTAGATCATGGCATTGGACTGCGCCCAACCTTGTCTTTTTAATTACAAATTACTATTTTCAAAAACAACAATAGATTTATCTTTAACTAGAAACGTTTTATCCGAGAAAGGTTTTTGATTTGGCCGGCGAATAATATCGTGAGGCGAATCTTTAGATGTATCGACAGACAGGCACCATGCTTTTCCTTCTATTTCAGGTAATTCACAGGTGGTTTGTTGATGAGACATGTTAATGATCACATGGACATCAGCCTCTTCAACCCCGGCTAAAGTAAAGGCTAATAATTGATTTTCTGGGTCATCCCATAAAGGCGTATCAATTTTGGCGCCATGCCATGAAATATCTCTGATCCCTCTTTCTTTAATTATATTGCCCGTTAAAAAACGTCGACGCATGATGGATTTATGGCGTTTACGTAATGTGATCATGTTTTGAACAAAACGCAACATATCCGCATTTTTCTCAGTCATCTCCCAGTCTATCCAGGTAATTTCATTATCCTGACAGTAACCGTTGTTATTACCTTGTTGCGAGTTGAGAATTTCATCTCCAGCCAGCATCATCGGTACACCTTCACTTAGTAACAGCAGGGCAAATGCATTTTTGGCCTGTTTTTTTCTAAACCCAAGTACTTCTAGATTATCAGTCGGGCCTTCTATACCGCAGTTTGAACTAATATTGTTATTACAGCCATCTCTACTTTCTTCACCATTTTCATGGTTGTGTTTCTCGTTATAGCTGAATAAGTCATTTAAAGTAAAGCCATCATGACAGGTGATGAAGTTAACACTATTAATCGGTAAACCATCCTGGTGTTGATAAAGGTCACTACTCCCCGATAGGCGGGTGGCTAGTTCTTTGATTTTTCCTTTATCTCCACGCAAGAATTCACGCATTACATCTCTGTATTTACCATTCCATTCTGCCCAGCGATGACCAGGGAAATTACCTACCTGATAGAGGCCTGCAGCATCCCATGCCTCAGCAATCAGCTTGGTTTGTGATAGTTGTTCTGAGAGCTCTATGCTCCAAAGTACGGGAGGATCCTCAAGTACATCGCCCCCTTCACCACGAGCTAAAGCGCTGGCTAAATCAAAGCGGAAGCCGTCAACGTGCATTTCTCTTACCCAATACTCAAGACTGCTGGTGATAAATGAAGAGACCAGTGGATGGTTGGCATTAACGGTGTTGCCGCAGCCGGTATAGTCATGCAAAACACTTTTATCATCCTTAGCGTGGTGATAAAAAATATTCTCGCCTATGCCTCGAAAGTTAATTATCGGGCCGCCGATACCTGCTTCTGAGGTATGGTTGTATACCACGTCTAAAATAACCCCAATATTTGCTTTATGCAGGGCTTTAACTAAGTCACGGAACTCTTGTACATGGGTGCCCTGCGCAGGTGTGACGCAATACCCTGGGTGTGGGCTAAAAAAACTGTGAGTGCTGTAGCCCCAGTAATTATTAAGACCAAGATCTATAGTGCCTCTTGGCGCGTCTTGTTCATCAAAAGCCATGACGGGTAGTAATTCGACATGGGTGATGCCCAGCTTTTTTAAATAGGGTATTTTTTCAATTAACCCTGAGAAAGTACCTGGGTTAGTAACTTTGGCAGAAGCATGACGGGTAAAGCCACCGACATGTAATTCATAAATAATGGATTTTTCACTGCTAATACGGAGAGGTTTATCGCCTTCCCAGTCGTAGTCATTATCATCAACTACCATGCAACGCATTGAAGTTAATATGTTATCTCCAGGGTTACACGCTGCCTGGCGATCCCAGTTTATATCGCATACTACACGTGCCCAAGGGTCAATGAGATGTTTATCCTTATCAAAAAGAAAACCCGCTTCCTTGGGTTCAGTGGGGCCATCAATACGCCAGGTAAACCAGGTTCCTTTAGGCAGTCCTACGACGTATACATGCCAGGAATAGAAGGTTCTATTAAGTTCTTTTTCTAACTGGATAACTTGAAAAGGTTCTTTACATTGTGCAGATTTAAAGAGAAATAACTCTACACTGCTGGCGTGGCGCGTGAAAATTGAGAAATTAACCCCTTTTGAATCGGGCTTTGCACCAGAGAGGTATGAACGGCCTGGTTTATATCTATATTCTTTATTTGGCATTAGAGTAGAGGGTCAATATAAAAAATGCTTGGGAAACTTTAAATATCTTGTCTTTATTTATTAAACGGAAGAAAGATTAATCAGAGGACAGCTATCTAAAGTAATGTAGAAGCTAATACCTAGTATTATCGTAAGTTTTTTGTGACAAAGCAAAAGATTTAATTACAATGATGGGAAATCAACTGTTTATAGCAATAATTAAGTGATATTTGTGGGTTAAATATAGCTTGTTAAAAGCTAGAAATGCGTGTTTTTTGGCAGTGTTTGCTGGAATTGGCTAATAAATTGGGCTGAAAATAACAAAAATGAGCCTCTCACATTAAAGATTAAGGCAGTGACAGGGTGTAATGGCAATGCCGTTAAGTTAAGAAATTTAACAAGATTTTATTCTCACACAAAGTCACAGAGGCACAAAGAAAAGAAAAAAAACCGCTCTTCTTGGTGGCTTTGTGCCTTTGTGTGAAAGTTTTTTGTTTTGATATAAATCTTGCCTTAACCCAATGACATTGGGTGTAATAACATGGTTAAAAGACAGAGATGGAAGGCAAAATGAATGTAAAAGATAAGGTGGATATCGAGCAAAAGCCTATGAGTCCATGGCGGGAGGCCCTTAATGACATTATTTTTGGATCAGAAACAAGGTTGGGGAAAGTTTTTGATGTAGTGTTGATAATAAGTATTGTCTGCAGTGTTATTGTCGTTATGCTGGGCAGTGTGGAACTGGTTCAGGTGCAAAATACAGCGTTATTATTTTATCTGGAGTGGTTTTTTACCCTGTTATTTACCCTAGAATACGGCTTGCGATTAATTTCAGTGCAACGCCCTTTGCTTTATGCGCGTAGTTTTTTTGGGGTTGTTGATTTTTTATCTATTATTCCAACCTATCTGAGTTTATTGATTCCCAGTGCTAAGTACATGCTGGTTATTCGTATTCTGCGTTTGTTACGTATTTTTCGGGTATTAAAACTTACCGCTTATATGGGGGAAGCGCAGGTTTTAATGGCTGCTTTAAGAAAAAGCGGGCGTAAAATTTTGGTTTTTCTATATACCGTACTGACTTTAGTCGTTGTGTTTGGGGCTTTGATGTATGTTGTGGAAGGAAGCGAGGCGGGTTTTACCAGTATTCCAAGGTCTATGTATTGGGCCATGGTCACCTTAACCACGGTAGGCTATGGCGATATAGCACCGCAATCAGCATTAGGGCAGATTATTGCCTCATTTATTATGATTATGGGTTATGGCATTATTGCCGTGCCAACGGGAATTTACAGTGCGGAATTAATTAAAACGTTCCATCCAGAAAAAATGACGAATATAGCCTGTGATGATTGTGGAAAAATAGGTCATGATACTGACGCTGAATATTGTAAGTATTGTGGGCATTTTTTGACGAAGTAAAGAGTTTTATCTGCAGGTTTTTGTGGTAAATGTAACAATCAATGACTTGTATTTGATATGCACAAAAGCTGTGGATAACTCTGTGAATAACTGTCTGATAACTGTCCCTAATATGGATGTTATCTAGCTTGTTATTGAATTGTGTTTTTTTTGGGCATAGTTTGTGGTCTTATATAAAACAATGGTTTACAGTTGTTCTTATGGTATTTTTTCAAAAAATCAATGACTTGGCACTATAAAAATAGTGGGCTTGAAAAAGAGTGTGTATAAAGAAGTTATGTTAACCATATGAATTGCGAGGTTTTGTTGTTGTGAATTACACTTTCATTATTTAATTTTTTTATGTTTTTATTTATTCTACTCAATCTTTGTATGGCTTTTGTGTTGAAGGATGGATCGACTCTAGCGGTTCTTTTTTCGTCGACCTATGC
>Ga0209184_1001180_pt1 | contig 18831 bp, 15 predicted proteins | sample EN8Hudsemesocosm_2_FD_184627 | JGI IMG/M metagenome (GOLD analysis project Ga0209184, IMG submission 184627) | Methane-oxidizing microbial communities from mesocosms in the Hudson Canyon - EN8C Hudson Canyon (SPAdes) (version 2) | ecosystem: Environmental > Aquatic > Marine > Cold seeps | place... | reverse complement strand
CGTGAACGACCGCTTTGGTGGCTTAGTTCACAGTCAGGCTGAACGATTCATTGGCGAAAAATCACCATCAAAAGCCTCATGTTTTTATTTATGGGGAACGTCCGCTATCAAGTAACTGTTAACATAATGTGGTTGTTCAGCCATGTTCGCTGTAGATCACTGAGTTAGCTTAATCATCCTCCCTAAAGTATTGAATTTCTTCCATGGCTTTAGGAACGTTTAATTTTTCACAAGTAAATTGAACTTAGTTTGAAAAGCACACTCTTATTTAACAGTAATGTTATTTCCCTTAGTGTTTCATGTTTATATGCATCTATTTTATAGATGCATTTTTTTTGTCTTTTTAATGGAATCAAGATAAATAGAACTAGCACATTTCCTATTAATTCATTTAGTTCCTATGTGGCACTTTATTCCATTAGAAGATCTTCTTCGTGCTCAATAGAAAAGAAAAACTATTGTATTACACAACAACTTGCCGAACAAAAAATCGACATCAATTTCATAATTCTATGGCGCAAAGGGGCACTTAGCGCCTTAGAGTATATATTCTAGAAATAACTTTTTGTCTCGGAATGGCTTTAATATCAACTTTATGGTGGCAGTAAGGCCTTATTCTAAAAAGAAGAAGCCCAAATTTTTGTCAGTCAGTTATTATTGATTAGTTATTTATCTTTGATTCACATACATAGCTATCTACTATGGCATTACAAATGGAAAGCTTAAATATAGTTGTATAATTAAAGCGTTGGTAATATCGATAAAGAATGCACCAACTAGTGGCACCACCAAAAATGCTTGTGGTGATGGCCCATGTCGAGCGACTAATGCTTCCATGTTAGCAACAGCTGTAGGGGTGGCTCCCATACCAAAACCACAATGTCCTCCAGCTATAATTGCTGCATTATAGTTTTTCCCCATCACTCTGAAAGTTATGAAATAAGCAAATATCATTAATATAAAAGCTTGGATAATAATCATCAGAAGCATAGGGCCTGCTAAATTAACTAATTCCCATATTTTTAGAGACATTAATGCCATTGCTAAAAAGATAGATAGTGCCATGGTGCCCCATAAGTCTATACAAGCACGGCTGATGGTATAACGTTTGGATAACTCGCATAAATTAGTTGCAATAACGCCACATAACAGAGGTAATAAAAAAGAAGGTAAAACTAAACCTCCTTCTTTTAAAGCAACATGAACAACTTGCCCAAGTACGACACATCCCAAAATAATAAACAATGTTTCCATCATTTTTTTAGGCGTTACTAAATCATGATCTTCTGGATTAAAGGTGATGGTATCATCAAGCTCTTCATGATATTCATCCGCCTTTAAGTTGTAGCGACTGATTAACCTTTTACTGACTGGCCCACCAATAAGCCCCCCTAAAACAAGACCTAAGGTGGCAGCTGCCATCGCTAATTCAAACACACTAGAGCTCATGCCATATTCAGTTGAAAATAACTCTGCATAGGTTGCCCCGGTTCCATGTCCGCCAGATAAAGTAATAGAACCACCAATGAGTCCCATTAACGGTTCCATGCTTGTTGATAGGGCTATAGAAATGCCAATCGCATTTTGAACAAACAAATAAACTGTCGCTACGACTAAAAATAAAATGACCTTAGGCCCACCTTTTATCAATAATGCAAAGCTTGCTCCTAGTCCCACAGTAGTAAAAAATATAACCATTAAAGGATTTTTAAAACTCATATCAAAATTGAAGGTTAAATCAAGATATGTATGAGAAAAGGCAGCAAATAATGAAAAAACTATTCCGCCTACAACCGGCTCAGGGATATTATTTTTCTTTAAAAAATCTATTTTGCTATTTAAAAAATAACCTGAAAAAAGTATTAGTAATGCGACTAATAATGTTTCGATAATACCTACATCTATATTCATATGTTCACTTTCGCTTTTAACAAAAAATTAGTTGTTTAATAAAAAGAATGCTGCTCATCAAATTTATTCAAAATTTCATTCATGGTATCAGTCAGGTATTTACCACCTAAATACGCTTCTTTAATTTCATCGAAATCTCCGACAGAATTTACTGCAAGAGGGCGCTCTACGAATAGCTGTGTTAATTTAAAATTAGAATCTAAAATAAGCATCAGTGGAATTTTAATTTGCTGAAATTCTAAGTATTTCAAAATATGCTGCTCTGCACATTCTTTAGAGATAATTGAATATTTTATTTTGGGCTGAATTAAACTCATATGATGTAGTGCCGTAAGATTAAGTCGACAATCTGAACAACTTACATCCCCTGCAACCAATATATGGATATCTTTTTCTATCTCATTAAGTTTTTCTAATGTGCTTCGAGGTAGCTCATTAACGCACTGGGTTCTGATATCTGATACCGATTTGATATCTTCATCTGATCCTAATTCTACATACGTTTGAAAATCTGAACCTAGCCTAAAAAGCTCTTTGTAAGACAGCATACTTAATTGAATCCTAAAAGGTTAAACCAATAAATGTGTATAAAATTAACGTGGCGATAGCACCTACCAATGCATACGGCAATTGAGTTTTAACGTGCTCAAAATGATCACAGCCACTGGCAATAGAGGCAACAACCGTGGTATCAGATATTGGAGAAGCGTGATCTCCAAAGATTCCACCACCCAATACGGCTGCAACCAGAAAATTAAGGGGCAATCCCGTTTCTTGTGCAACAGGTACTGCTATTGGTATCAAAATGGCAAAAGTAGCCCAAGATGTACCTGTGGTAAAGGCTGTTAATCCCGCAATAAGAAATAATGCAGGCGCAATTAAAAATAAGGGGAGATTTACGTTTATTAACTGGCTTATATAATTGCCTGTCCCTAATGCTTCTATGGCATCACCAAAAGCAAATGACAGGATAAGGATAATGACTGCAGGAAATATTTCTTTTGCACCCTGCTTAGATACCGAGACTATTTTGCGTATTGTTAGTAAACGATAGTAAAGGATTAACAGTATTAATATCGTTAATGCTATTACGATAGAGAAAAATACTGAAAAAGCACCATCTCCTTGCCTTATGTCTCCATTGCCCGTAACAAATAATAAAATGAATGCAATAAAAAACAGTGCCATTAACGGTAACCACATAACACGTGCAGGAGCGGTATTTTCTATCTCGTTAGAAGAAGGTTGTTCATAAACACAACGGCTATTTTTCAAGGGACCAAAAACCTTGCCGCTATATGCGGTATAATAGGCGAGTAAAACAGCAATAATTGCGTAAAAGTTATAACCAATGGTTCCAATAAGAATACCAACAGGGTCGGTTAAATTATAGCCATCCAATAATCCTAGAACATAAGCTCCCCAACCATTGATCAACACCAAAATACTAATTGGAGCACAGGTTGAATCCAATAAATAAGCAAGCCTAGCGCGACTTAATTTATACTTGTCAAATAGGCTCTGACTAGCCAAGCCTGCGGTGAACATGCTTAAGCTACTATCGGTAAATATACTTGTGCCAATAACCGTTGGTAGCATACTGGCGTGACGACTACTGCTAACGAGCTTTAAGTTACATAAATGAGTAATAAAGCCATTTACTGCACCTGAGCTTCTCATTAGGGCAACAAGTACTCCAATGAGTAAGCTAAACGTAATAATGTAGGTATTATTTAAACTAGAAAAGACGTTGGTAATACTTATTATACTTTCTGTTACGCCAGCTATGAGGTTCCAATCAGCCAGCATAACTGCGCATAAAACAACCCCACTAAATAAAGCAATAATGGCATTTTTTCGCCATATAGCGATAGATATCGTTACTAATGGCGGTAATAGACTTAACGCACTGTCATCCATAGTCATTCCAATTTAATAATAATATTTAAGTTTTAACGTCAGTTCTTTTTGGCTGTACAAGATCACCATAGCGGCTCGTCCTATTTCTTAGTCACACTACCGTTACGTTTCAACATTATACGAATTTAAAAATAGAACAATGTCTCTTAATTTTAATAAGAACCTTAAATTATGGGAACGTTGTTCCGTTTGATGTCGATTAAAATGAACATGTTTAGTTGATGTTGGAGGATATTCGAGATACTGTTTTTACTCTTACTTAGAGAGGTCATAAATCATGAGAAAATTTGATAAACAGGATCGTACCATTTTGGAATTGCTTCAGCGCGATGCAACCTTGTCAGTTGCAGATATAGCAGAACAGATTTTTACATCTAAATCAGCCTGCTGGAGGCGAATTCAGAAATTGCAAGATGAGGGTGTCATAACCCATAAAGTCACCTTATTAGATCAGAAAAAAATAAACCTTCCATTAACTGGCTATATAGTAGTGAGAACGAACCAACACAATGACATTTGGGCTAAAAAATTTAAGGACGTATTGGAAAGCATTCCCGAAGTGTTGGAAGTGTATCGCATGAGTGGAGACGTAGATTACTTAGTTAAGGCAGTGATGACTGACATGGATGGCTATGACCGATTGTATAAGAAGATTCTCAAGGTGGATTTATTTGACGTAAGTTGTAGCTTCGTTATGGAGACCATTAAACACACAACAGAAATGCCGTTAAGGTATTTGAATTTATGAGAGTAAACACTTCGATTTATTGGAAGTGAGTTTTTCGATAAGTTGGACTGAAACATGTTGTTAGCTATAGCCGCCCTGCTAATAGGGTTTAGCCTTGGTATATTTAGTTCCGGAGGCTCAATCCTCACAGTGCCAGTATTAGTTTACCTTGTTGGTCATGATCCCAAAGTCGCCATTGCAAGTTCGCTACTTGTAGTCGGATCAATTAGCCTTGTTTCCTCTGCTATTAATATTCGCAATTCAACTATCTGCTGGCACTATGTCTTGCTATTCGGCTTACCCAGTATGACAGGTATGGTATTGGGTGCCTTCTTTGCTAACTTCGTTAGCGGAACCATCCAGCTATTGTCTTTTGGTCTTGTCATGTTATTTGCAGTTAAGACCATGTGGGAATCTAAAACTACTCAAGAGCATCATCAATTAAAACGGAGTAATGTTTTGCTAGCTCTTGATGGTACCGTAATTGGAATTGTCACTGGATTCGTGGGTGTAGGTGGTGGTTTTTTGATTGTTCCAGCATTAGTTTTATTGGCTGGATTGCCTTTTGTAAAAGCGGCGGCAACGGGCTTAGTCATCATTTCATTAAATTCTTTCGTTGGGTTCGTAAAATATCAATCCGTGCTTGAAACACACTCACTTTCATTGGATTGGAATTTGCTTGCGATAGTAATAATAACCGGTGTTATAGGTAGCATTTGTGGACAAACATTAGCGACAAAATTACCACAACAAATACTCCGGAAAGGATTTTCGTTTTTTTTACTTATCATGGCTGTTTTTATTATTTATAAATCCACTTTAAAATTATTTGGTTAATTGGGAGAAAACATCGCCCTCAAGAAATACAGCGTATGTGTTTTAAGGCTCACTTTTAGCTGTCTCTCATGGTATCAAGCTAGCTAAATATTTTACCTCTACAGATGAATTATGAATTTTTAATGAAAATAATAGATATAGACATTTTTTTATCGAAGTATGCTCAATCAACAAAATGTAGGCTTTTAGGGGGGCATATATTTGCTAACTTCCGAATAGTTAATAAAACCATATTGAACCATGAATCGGGGCTGATTTTGATTAAACTGACATTGATTAGCCATGTCGACTTTGCTTTTGTTGCTTATAAATTACAGAACTATTTACAATCTATTTTTGAGCCTGAATGTAAAATATCACTTGTCAGTGAGCATCAAATTTACTAGTGGTATTTGAGGTGAAATTAAGCACAAACGAGTTAAATCAACAAGTTATACTAAAGTAACCTTCTTTAAAACTTGGTTAGATAAATAGGCCCGAGTGATAAAAATACTTTTCTTTGTTCTTTACTGAGTTGCACAAGCCTATCAATAACGCAAGACTTAAACGTTGTTACTTAAGTTTAAGAACCTTATTAATTTTTTATAAAGAAGGAACCTTGTCAGGTTAGCCGGTAGAAGTATTAAAGGATATTTTTAATGTTAGTTGGTTAAAGTTATGATTTAAATCTTGCGAGCCGTCAAAATCATATGACGATAACTTGGGAATATAGCGTAAATATTGCCAAATTGTTTGATGAATAATTTGGCAAAAAGTACGATGCTAATTTTGTCGGCTACAATACAGGAAGAAATAACAAAAAAATTCACTAGCGAATAGATTGACTAAAGCTGGCTGCCAGCAACATTTAACTTCCCTGTTTAATAAGCCGTACGAAGATCTTTTCCACTTCACTAAAACTGAAAAGCCAACAATCAGCTCTCCAGTTTTTAGTTGATGATAAGGTTTTTACAAATATTTATTAGTCATATTTTAAAGTGGTTTAATAAACTTCAATGTCATCCGATCGGACTCACCTATTGACCGATAGCTGTACTTTCCACTCTTAACTCCTTTAAGTGATGGAAGTAAGCTCCAAACGCCATCAGGATGGTTTGTCGTATCTTTAATATTGGCATTAATCTCGGAGCTGGCAACAAGTATAAGTCCAGCCTTTTCTGCTATGTTGATCACATCTAATTGCTTAAGGTAACCGGATTTACCACTGGTATCCGCCGTTTTATCTGCATCTGCTCTATGCTGTACTATGCCAAATACTCCACCAGGCTTAAGTGCCCTATAGATTTCGGAAAACACCATATCAGACTGCCCTTTTTCATGCCAATTGTGAGTATTTCGAAACGAAACAACCATATCGACAGAGCTCTTCTTGGCAAATCTCACCTTATGTGGCGGGTGCATAATTGAAATATTCGCCTTAGCGAAGCTTTCTGGGTCAGTCTTAAACTTATTTATTAGTCTTTTGGCGCTGCCCCCATAATCCTTTGAATCAGGATCATAACCAGCGGCAATATAATTACCTCGATTTTTTAAGTAGGGAGCTATAATTTCTGAATACCAGCCACTACCCGGTGTTATCTCCACCACAGTCATGGAATCATTAATTCCAAAGAACGCTAGGGTTTCCAATGGGTGGCGATAGACATCCCTTGACACATAGTTTGAAGTCCGGTGATCTGCAGTTATTATATCAAGTAGCTTACTATCTGTGTTTGCAAAAGAAGACATGGCGCTAGTCGCTAAACATACCGCTACCGCGAGCTTAAATACTTTTTTCATACATTATCCTTTAATATTAATATTAATTTTCATTTGGTTTTAATTCAGTTTTCATATTGAACATTAATACCAATTGAACTAAGTAATCTTTTAGTTCAATTGGTATAACAACTTATCCATTTACGCCAAGCACCCACATAGGCACCAAGCCCTCATGAACCACTATTCAAAGTCATGGCATAGGATGCTACAACTCTATTTACCTTTAAAATAACCTTCCATTTCAGCAACCAAATAACTAAATGAAACCCATGCAGCGACATTTTGCTTCAAGTTTTCTGCATCAATTTTGTCCAATGTATCATTGGGTGAATGGTGAAAATCAAAATAGTCGGTACCGTCCTGATAAAGCGCTACTACTGGAACGCCCTTGGCAGCGAGTAACATGACGTCCGGACCGCCTCGTGTATTGTTGCTGCCACGGGAAATACCCAATGGCGAAAGAACTTGCATAATTTGATCTGCAATTCCCAATTTTGAACTATCAAAGCGCGTATCAAAACGCCACACTTTGTCTGCCCCAAAATCTGACTCTAAAGCCACAATATGGTTTTCCAATGTACTGCTATGAGCTTCCAAATAGTGCTTACTACCTATTAGACCAATTTCCTCTGCTGCAAATAGAACCACTCTAATTGTTCGACGCGGCCGCTCTGGAAGCTCGGCAATAAACCTCGCTGCTTCCAAAACAATTGCAACACCTGCACCGTCATCAAGGGCTCCTGTTCCTTCATCCCAAGAATCTAGATGCGCACCAATCAACACTATCTCTTCAGGCTTTTCTCGACCTCGAATATCGGCAATGACATTGTAGGTTGTCTTAACGCCAAGGTTTCTAGCACTCATATTTAGCCCTACGGATACTGGTTTTCCGCGCGCCAACATAGAGACTATTAGATTCGCATCGGGGATAGACAATGCCGCGGCAGGAATACGTTCGACACTATCGCTATATCTCATGCTACCAGTATGCGCCAGCCTATTATGGCTCGTTCCTACCGACCTTATTAGCAGTGCTTTTGCTCCTTTTCGCGCAGCCTCAACCGCCCCTTTTGAACGCTGACCAACCGTAGCGCCATAACCTTTGCCCTCGATATGTCGAATTGTTGACTTATTAATGAAAACAATTTTGTTCTTTACTTGATCAGGATTTGAGGATTTCAATTCTTCCAACGATTCAAAAAGCACTACATTGCCCTTAACACCCTCGGCCGGAGTACCGACACTGCCACCAAGTGCACTAACAACTAGCGACTGTGGAAAGGGCGATAGAATTTCCGCTTCCGCCACGCCACGCTCCCAATAGGGGAAATTGACCGGCTCAGTCCGTACAGAATCAGCGCCAATGGCTTTGAGTCTTTTTATAGCCCATGCTACGGCAAGGTCATCGCCAGCAGAGCCTACAAGTCTAGGACCTACTTCTACGGTCAACGACTCAGCGTGGGAAAAAGCATCCGACGATTGTAAAGCTTTGTCCCTTAGTTCCTGTGCCTTTTTCAATACACCTTCACTAATAATGGGATTAGCGACGAGATTGTTAGTAAATGAAGAAGTAAATATCAACGCCCCAATAATGATTGTTTTAGTCAATTTTCTACTCATAAATATTAACCTTTCTAATTCTATTAAATAATTCCACTAATAACAGGCACCCATATCAAAACCAGTTTCAGAGTCTGTGATGGGTTATATTCGCTCAGACCTGTGTTGATAGACTTGTATATGAAAAGGTGCTCTGGCTTAATAACTTACGGCCTTAGCTCCCGGCCTTCTTGGGTCTGATGCACCGTATAGGTTGCCGCCAATGCTCATAATGCCTTGCATACTACCTAATGTTTTTCCAAGATAGGTTTTGTGCCCTTTGGCCCTAAGCAACTCAACCGTATCTCGATTTATACCGGGTTCTAGACGTAATATATCGGGAAACCATTGATGGTGGATTCTAGGTACAGAGGTTGCCTGAGCTATGTTCATGTCATGATCTACAACATTCAAAAGAGTTTGTAATACCACGGTGATGATTGTGCTACCGCCCGGGCTACCCAAAGCCATTATCGGCTTCCCCTCTTTGAACACGATAGTCGGTGTCATTGAACTCAAGGGACGCTTTCTCGCTGCAACAGCATTGGCTTCACCACCAATTAATCCAAATCCATTTGCCGTTCCGGGTTTCGCTGAAAAATCATCCATTTCATTGTTGAGCAATATTCCAGTTCCCTCAACAACAATGCCAGAACCGTATGTAAAATTCAGGGTATAGGTATTAGACACATAGTTTCCGTCTTTATCGACCACAGAGTAATGAGTCGTCTCATCACTTTCATAAGCTGGCTTTTTACCTGGCATTATTTCACTGGAAGGTGTTGACCTAATAGGTGATATTTTCTTACGTAGTTCATCTGCATAGGATTTTGACGTCAACCACTCAACGGGTACATTGTAGAAGTCTGGGTCACCAAGGTATCGACTTCTATCTGCATAAGCTAACTTCATCGTTTCTGTGAGCGTATGGATATAGTTGGCACTGTTGTGGCCCATGTCACTTAAGTTATAACCCTCAAGAATATTGAGCATCTGAACAAGGTGAATACCACCAGAGCTAGGTGGCGGCATTGACACGATCTTATGTCCCCGATAACTACCAACCACTGGTTCACGCTCAATCACCTTATAGGCTTTCAGGTCAGAGAGCTGAAATAGTCCGTCATGCCTATTTGAGTCAGCTACAATTCTTTTTGCAATTTCCCCTTGGTAAAATGCTTTGCTACCCTTCTTGGAAATTTGTTTTAAAGACCAAGCCAAATCAGACTGAATAAGCACATCGCCGAACTCATAGTCACTGCCATTTTTCTTATAAAATATCTTTTTAGCCGCCTCAGATTTTGACAAACGCGGTTTTTTAATTTTTAAATCATTTGCCAGAACAGGCGTCACCTTGAAGCCTTTTTCCGCTAGCGCTATTGCCGGGGCAATAACGTCAGCCAATTTCATGGTTCCATACTTATTCAATGCATGAGTCAGGCCTGCAACGGTTCCTGGGATGCCGGCCGATCTATAGCTATATCGGGCCAAATCTTTATCAACTTCACCCGCCTTATTCTGAAACATTTCTCGAAATGCTCCACCGGGGGCCATTTCTCGGTAATCCAGTGCGATGGTTTTATCTTCTTTAGCCAGGTGAACCATCATAAATCCACCACCACCGAGGTTACCCGCTCTAGGTAAAGTTACCGCCAATGCGAAGCCAACAGCAACGGCAGCATCCACTGCATTTCCGCCTTTCTCAAGTATTTGCAAGCCAACACCACTTGCCACTTCTTCACGCGTGACAACCATGCCTTGTTTGCCAAAAACCGGATGGAAACGTGAATCGTAATCAATAATTGCAGGTGGTTCTTCCGCATATGAATACGCAGATACTGCATAAATTAAAATGTAAAAAAATATAGAACTCAAAGTGCGCATAGAAATAACCGCCAACCGTTTTAATAATAAATGTTATGAGATTAGAAAATAGCTAAAGTAACTGTTCAAAGTGTAAGTGATGATCAATCCATCGTTAATCATCACCTACACTCAATATGAGTTACTAAAAAGCTCGATGCTTAGTGCAATTAAAAACTGTAAGCTATACGAGCATAAAGATAGCGACCGCTTTTGCCATAAGCTGAAAAGCCAGAGTACGGCATGATCTTATTGAAGGTGGTGTACCGAACATTGCTAACAGTGTCCTCAGGGTATTGATCGAAAACATTATTAGCCCCCAATGAAAACCTCAACTTTTCAGTTATGTTATAACTTGCATCGAAATCTACAATCCACGCAGGAGAAAGAACCTCGTGGAAATCCTCATTACTGCTAACATCAGTGACTTCACCATAACGAGTACCGCGAACATTCACACCCCAATCACCATTGACCCAGGATGCTGACAAGTTCCACTTATCTAGCGGTGTTCCTTTTTCAAAACGGCCAACTTCTACGGTACCAAACAACACATAATCGTCACCCAGCTCTTCTAAAACATCAGGATTCGGATCGACATGTGTGACCGTGGACTCGTTATGGTTATACGCCACACTTAATTCCACATTTCCTGCATCACCAAGCGCTAGATCGTAGGTACCTACAACATCAACCCCCTCTACTTCCGAGTCGATTGCATTGGTAAAATAGCGCACACGATCCACACCTCTAATACCATTATCCGCAAGAATTTCATCTACGGCTTCTCCACTTAGCATTTCAGAAAGAATGATTCGATCATCAATTTTGACCTTATAGGCATCAATGGTCACGTTTAGACCCTCGATAACCTCAACCGCTAGCCCCAAAGAGAAATTCAACGATTTTTCTGCCTCAAGGTCTACTGCACCTAAGGCAAGAGCAACCGGGTCATCCACTGGATACAGCCCTGCTTCATATGGAACGCCACTAGAGAAAAAAGTGGAGGTTGAGGTAAAGGAACTTTGAGCCAATGATGGCGCACGGAAACCTGAGCTTGCTGCGCCGCGAACTGAAACTCTATCATTAATCACATAACGTGTTGCCACCTTAGCGTTAATGGCATTACCAAAGTCACTATACTCTTCCATTCTACCGGCAATAGCCATATTCCAATTTTCGGTTAAGTCGGTATCCAGTTCTATATAAAACCCTATATTATTTCGACTCTTATCAACTTCGTTACTTGGTTTAAAGCCAGGAAATACCTGCGCTCCGCCAGCTGCAACAGGGTTTCCTTCCTCATCAAAAACGGTAATGTATGAAGCTTCTTCACCTGCTTCAATTTCATAGCCTTCTCGACGGTACTCAGTACCAAAGGAGACAATCAGCATATCGGGTAAAAAACTAGGTTCATATACTCGACTCGCATCAAAGTTAAACGTCACCTGGTTATAGATTAAGGCTCCCGCATCAAACTCAGTCTGGCTATCAGCACCTTGAGAAGCATTTAGGCTATTTGACACACCATAGCTAAACTTGTCTTGGCCAAAGCCTACTGAAGCGTCCCAATCCCAGTCGTTGTATACTCCCGTAAACCCACCGATTAAAGACATGTCATCGATGGTAGAATCGATAAAGGGAAGGAATCCATCAGGGTATATACTGGATACATTACGTGAGTCTCTCGCACGGCGGTAGAAACCAGAGTTTGAGCCATCTCGGTGACCATAACTACCAAAAGCGTAAGCGTTCAATTCTTCGCCTATAGGCATATTTGCGTTGAAGAATAGGTTATATTCCTCTACCTCCGCCGATCCAAAATTGTGATTGAATCGATCAAAAGTCAGCTCACGGGGGTCCAGATTCCCATCAATGCGGTTATACTGTTCGCGCGTATCGTAACCTGAGCGATCTGTAATGTCCTTACTTCGAAGTTCACCACTTAGATGCAAAAAGCCTCCTTCTCCCAACTCAGTACCCAAACTGCCCGAAAGGGTGAGTGTACTCCCGTCGTTAGCCTTTCTATCTCCACCTTCTTCAAATTCCAGATCACCATTGGAATCAATACTCACATTTTTCAAGTCAGGTACACCGTCCATGGTTGTGTTATATTGACCATAACTTGCTACTAATGAACCGCCTTCATCCGAATTTTTAAGCACTATATTGATAACACCTGCAATGGCATCCGAACCATATTGTGCAGCTGCACCATCTCGTAGTACTTCGATACGTTTAATGGCAGCACTGGGTATCATATTCATATCTACAGCACTAGAACCACGACCAACAGATCCATTCACATTCAACAAAGCACTCGAGTGGCGGCGCTTTCCATTTACCAAAACTAGTACGTGATCTGGTGCCAATCCACGTAAAACAGCTGGTTTTACGTGGTCAGTCCCATCAGTAATAGAGGGTTCAGGGAAGTTAAAGCTAGGCAATAAAGCTGCAAGTAATTGGTTGGTTTCGGTCATCCCTGATTTCTGTAGGTCATCAGCGGAAATAATATCGATCGGAACAGTACTCTCTGACATAGTCCTATCTTTGCGACGAGTACCTGTTACTATAATCGTCTCTACATCTAAAGATTCTTCCGTTTCTACACGCTCAACTGCATTCGCGTTCACACTGCCTGCAGCCATCATCAAACACAGTAAGGATGCACTGGTTTGAGGTAAATTCATCGTTCTAATCATATTTTCAAATCCCATAGTTTTAATTATAATTTTAGTCTGGTAACTGCTGATATAAGCAGAGACCTTTTAAGCTAAAAATTTATTATCGAAATACAACACCCGACAAATAAATCAATTTCAAGCTAGCAGCTACCATCCTTAGGGCTGAATCTCACTTACCAACTTAACCAAGATAACCAGTTCAGTAATCCCCAACAAACAGCCTCCATGTAACGCTATGAGGCATAAAGTTGAGTATTTCTTATTCCAATAACTCGAAAAGTAGGGAAGCTCACTAACACTATACCCGTATTTCTAGAATATCGGAAACACAAATTATAAAGAGTCAAATGCGAAACGATGTGTCTAAATCGACAGTATTTATCTAAAAAACTGAAACAACGTGCCAAAAAACCTTTCAAGTAAAGATTCAATTGTTTAATAAAATAGGCAAAGGATTCTGTAATCCCGGATGATTGATTTACTGAAGTCGTGTGGCAATTTATCGAGTACTGATGGTTATAGAGTAGAGTTAATCAGATGGATGCACCAAACTTTCACAATAGGATAAATTCTTCCGAGGAATTTTAGTCTGAAATACATCATCTTCATTAAGTGAAAGTCTGTTCTCAGAAGTAGCACACCCATTTACCGCGTGAAAGCATCGTAGAGATAAAAGCTGTGGTTGCTGCTGCAATAATTTACGTTAAATGGGTGGTGAAGCTTGAATTCACCACACCACAAATGAGTGAGTATGTTCGTTTAAAGTACAGTTACCACGCTTGTGAGAAAGAAGGGAGGCCAACGAAAAAATTATGTCGTATCAGCAAACCTCATACCTAAAGGTATTGCAGCAGCATTTTTGAGTCATATCATCAGCTAATACCATGCATGCTGGCAATATTATTATTCACCTTCAAAGGTGTCGTCTTCAAAGCAGCATTCGTCTTGTAGAAAGCTGCTGACTTGTATAAGTTTTTTATAATTAGCCACACAAAACAAGCTAGTGCCTTTCCTTCGCTGTTTCACTAATTCCGCAGACATTAAACCTGAAATGTGGTGTGAGAGTGTTGAACCTGGAATGTTAAATTCCTTTTGCAATTGCCCAACAGTCATCCCTTTGAAGCCACATTTAACAAGTTTTTTAAAAATTGATAGTCTCTTTGGGTGCCCTAGCTCTTTAAGAGCTTTTGCCATTATTTCTATTTCCATATCTAATTAACCACTTGCATTAAGATGTATATAGTCATAATAACAAAACATTATGACTAATTAACTACTAAGTGAAAATACTTCTTCACCCGTGATGACCAAGGTGTATTTTCCGTAGTAGCTATGTACTCATTTTTTAAATTATATCGCCGTGATTTTTGATGTAATACTTTACCTAAAGTAAGCAGGTATTTTGCTTTTAGTGAAGTTAAAAACCAAATAGACTCAACGCAAAGAATTTTTGTGCAACAGTATTAACAAAAATAACTAAAACGATAGCAGGAATAAAAGTACCTAAAGAAAAGTTAACGTATTTTTCTACCCACGAACCTGCATAATTATCATTGCCAACACTTAGCTCTGCTGATAACTGCTGTTGCTTCCAACGATAACTAACAAAAACACATAATAAAAAGCCATTTAAAGGTAAAATAGTATCGTAAAACACGTCATAAACCACATCAAAAAAAGACTTTGTTCCACCCGCGTATGAGGTGAATTCGGTAAAGAATGACACCATACCAAAAGACACTGTTGCAAAAATAGTTAGCACACCTGCAGTCATTAATAATATTGATAAGGCTTTTTTGCGACTATGATTTTTCTCTGTTACTAAATACGAAACTGGCACTTCTATAATTGACACTAATGAAGTAATGGCAGCAAAAAATACTAAAAGAAAGAAAAATGCTGCAACCGCACTAGCGCCGATATAACCAATAGAGGTTTGCAATGCTAAAAATATTTTCGGTAAAAAAGTAAAAATTAATGAAACTGAACTATCACTTAATTCATTGGGATTAACGTCAGGGTTAAAAGAAAAAATCGCAGGTAGGATCATCAAACCGGCAACAAAAGCAACACCAGTATCCGTAATAGCAACTAACTTAGCAGAGTTAGGAATATTGGTTTGATTGTTAATATATGAGCCATAGGTAATTAAAATCCCCATACCTAGAGATAATGAAAAAAATGCTTGCGATAACGCGCCATTAATAACACTCGGGGTAATTTTGTTAAAATCTGGAATGATGAAGAATTTCACTCCTGCCATAGCATTGTCGAGTGTTAATACAAAAATAACCATAACAATTAACATTGCAAATAATGCCGGCATTAAGATTTTCGCCGCTTTTTCAATACCATCTTTTACACCAGCAACCAAAATAAAGTTGATAATGGCGGCAACAACAAACATTCCAAGAAAAAGATATGGGCTTTTAATAAATTCACCAAAGCCAGCACCACTTGCTAAATAGTCTAAATTTCCCGTGACAGTAAGCACAATATAACCAAAAAGCCATACCGTTAATACCATATAAAACACAGCTATCATAAAGGGAGTCAACACCCCTAAAAGACCAGCAGCGCTCCATAAGCTACTATTATGGCTTAATGATTTATAGGCGCCAACAGGCTCTTTAGCTGTTTTTCTGCCAACCGCCATTTCCGCGATCATAACCGGTAAACAAATAAGAAAAACGAACAGTGCGTACATAACTAAAAATGCACCCCCGCCATTTTTTGCTGCATTTACAGGAAAACCGACTAAATTTCCAATACCGACGGCAGAGCCTGCCGCCGCTAAAATAAAACCGATGCGAGAGCTAAAATGCTCTTTAGGTGCGTTCATTAAATTCCTTTATTATAGTTTTTTAAGTTCTTTTTAATTTTTATTATATCTGTTTTTATATTAACTAAGTTTTTTGCTGTCTGATGCTAGAAAAGATCAACAAATTTTAATAATTAAGATGGTATTAGCTATAGTGAAACTTCACACGCTACTTCTCTAGAATAGAGACATTATTAATTTTAATTTTTTTAGTTTGAGGCATATAACAAAATTCACGTTCCTTACAACCTTGGTATTTCACCGTCACCTCTTCTGTTTGATGCTCTACTACTGTAGACAACTGTATTTCTAGGTGATTACGATATATTTTTACTTCTCCGAAATAATCATCATTAACAGTCATATCCGCAGGTAACATATCAATGAGTTCATTGCCATCAGCATCGGTGACGCTTAATTTGTCCTTATATAGGTAATACCCATCTAAAATATCAAAATCAATCGCATACATATGACCAGCGACACTGCCTTTAACTTTAAATGCCATTTCTGGTCGTACTACTCTATTTGAATTATCGTCTGAACCAAAAGAAATTAACTCCTTAAAGAGTTCCTCTCCAGCACTAGCCAATACTGTTTCTGGCCGCACCACTGTGTTTAAATTATCGCTTGAACCAAAAAAAGTTAGCTTCATAAAAAATTCTTCTTCAGCGCTAACCAATACCGCTATCAGAAGAACGATCAATATTATTAGGATTTTTTTTATCACGGCTTTCGTATCGTTATTTCTAGAATTTAGGAAACAATAGGTGATTATAAAAAACAATTCAAGCTATTTCGAATAAAATAGAAATACAATATAAGGCGCTTCAAACTTATGTATTTTAATATTTATGAAAATTTGCAAAATCAATTAAGTCGAACCACCATTATCAGCCAGATGTAAAGTTGAAACCATTTTGTTAGGATAACTGCATGTTAGTTATTATGAATAAATACTGTAACTTAAGTGAGAAAAGACTTCGACTTAAGCCGGTCTATTTAGCTCGAAAACGTTCTGCTTTACGTTTGATCAACAGACGAAAATGTTGTTGCACTTATTCTAAACTTGCTTAAAAAATATATGAATATAAATAACCTGCACCTACTGCCATTGATAATATTACTGTTAAGAACGCAATTATCATTTGGTTTTTGAATAGTGATTTAAGTAATACCACTTCTGTTAAACTAGCTCCTGCACTGCCGATGATTAATGCCATAACTGCGCCAAGTCCCATACCTTTTGCGGCTAATGCTGCGCTTAATGGAATGACTGCCTCAGCTCTAATGTATAAAGGAATACCAATTACTGCTGCTATAGGAACTGCGAATGGGTTATTTTCATTCGCTACACTGGCTACAAATTCTGTTGGCATAAACCCGTAAATCATTGAGCCTAATGCGATACCACCCATTAAATAAGGTAATACTTTTTTAAAATCTGACCATGTGCTGTACCAAATCCTAGTCCACTTACTAATAGGATTGCCATTGTTACCGCAGCTACTTGCACAGCCTTTACTTTCAGGGGGGATGTACGCTTCAGGTTTGATGTATTTTTCAAAACCTAGTTTCTCTAATAAATAACCCGCAACAATTGAAACGCCCATTGCAATAGTAAAATAGAACGCAGTAACTTTTAAGCCAAAGGTGACGGCAAATAAACCAATGATTATTGGGTTAAGTAATGGGCTAGCAAATAAGAACACCATCATTGTTCCAAAACCTGCTTTTGCTCTAAGAAGTCCCTTTAAAAAAGGAATGGTTGAACAAGAACAGAAAGGCGTGATGGCTCCAAGGAACCCTGCGATTATATAACCTTTACCATTCTTGCTACTCAATATACTTTGAATTTTACTTGGTGGAATATATTCCTGAAGAACACCGACAATATAGCTAATAAGTAAAAAAAGTACGGTTAATTCTACGGCTAAAAAAGCAAACATGTTTAAGGTATCAAATACCATTTGTTGTGTAATTATCATAACGTATAATTCCATGATTCTAGATTCATCGAATTATAAAGAAAAAAGTATCCGTGTCAATGTATTTCTAGTAATATCGAATAATAGATAAGGTAAACCGATTTAGAGAGAATGTTATGGAAATAGAAGTTATTGCCAAGGCCTTAAAAGAATTAGGTCATCCTACTCGATTAGCAATATTTAAACGCTTAGTAAAATCAGGAGAGCAAGGAATTGCTGTTGGTGTAGTGCAAGAAGAGTTAAAGATACCAGGCTCAACATTATCGCATCACATATCTAGCTTAGCTTCTGCGGGGTTAATTAAACAACGTCGTGAAGGACGAGTGCTTTATTGTGTGGTTGAATATGAAAAACTACTTTCGGTGATTGCATTTCTTCAAGATGAATGTTGTATTGATGAACAATAGAGTGGGATTTTTATCATTTGAAGACCTTCTTCAGGTGCAATATAGCAAAAAACTCTTGAATAAGACGTCAACTTGCCGATCAAACAGCGGGCATATATTTCTTACTTCTATGGCGGAAAGGGGGCGATTTGCCTTAGGGTATATAGTCTAAAAAATTTATTACCTCATAAGTTTCTATGGCGGTTTGGGGGCGATAGCGCCTTAGAATTAATGCTCTAAATTTATATAAGCCTGGAACGGTTTCACTGTTCGCTTTGATACATAATTATAATCTATTATAGATTTGCAAAAACAACCTCCTTTCTCAAAATCA
>Ga0209184_1001179_pt1 | contig 18834 bp, 15 predicted proteins | sample EN8Hudsemesocosm_2_FD_184627 | JGI IMG/M metagenome (GOLD analysis project Ga0209184, IMG submission 184627) | Methane-oxidizing microbial communities from mesocosms in the Hudson Canyon - EN8C Hudson Canyon (SPAdes) (version 2) | ecosystem: Environmental > Aquatic > Marine > Cold seeps | place... | reverse complement strand
GCAATAGCAGATTTTTCTAAAATGTTACCCACGATTGGCATCTTAAGCATATAGGCATCAACCTTATCAGCAAATTTTGGAGACCGACGTTTTGCTTCCTTAAATATATAAATAGCCATAGCAATTACTGCTACACAAATAAACCACCATTCTTGCATCCATTCCGATAAGCCAATTACCATTTGGGTAAAAGCAGGTAGTTCGGCGCCAAAGCCTGAAAACAAGGTTTCGAACTCGGGTACTACTTTTATAAGTAGAATGCCTGTAACCACCATAGCGACACATAATACGGCGATCGGGTAGGTCATTGCTTTCTTTACTTTTTTCTTTAGAGTTTCTGATTTCTCAAGGTAGGTCGCCACCCTGTCAAGCATTGTTTCTAATGCCCCAGATTGTTCACCTGAATCAACCAAATTGCAAAAGAGGTCATCAAAATGTTTGGGGTGATTCCGAAGCGCGCCCGCAAAGCTATTACCGGCAGCTACATCGGTTTTAATATCTAATACTAAATCACGTAAACTCGGGTTTTCGAGTCCATCAGCAACAATTTCGAATGATTGTACCAATGGTACGCCTGCTTTCATCATGGTCGCCATTTGACGGGTAAATAACGCGATATCAAAAGGTGTGATTTTCTTTTTCTTTGCCGCGCCTAGTGCTGCGGCTTGTTTCTTTACTTTGGTGGGTGTGAAGCCTTGCTTTCGAAGTTGGGCTTTTACAAGTGCCGCATTTTTACCACTCATTGAGCCCTTTGTCTTATTGCCTTTTCTATCCGACCCTTCCCAAACGAAAGTAGATATTTTCTCTTCTTTTGCTGCCATGATTAATCCTTGGTAACTCGTTCAACTTCTTCAAGGCTAGTGACACCTTGAATAGCTTTTAATAGTGCAGATTTTCTTAAATTATTGAAACCTTCTATATCTGCTTGTTTGGCAATATCTAATGATGTTGCTTCATTCATAATCAGTTGAGAAATTGTAGGGGTTATTTTTACAACTTCATAAATACCTACTCGGCCTTTATAACCTTTAGAGCATTTATCACAACCTTTTGGCTTGTAAATCGTAATGCCTTCATCCACTTGTGTCTGGGTAAAACCTTCCTTTAAAAGCGTATCATTTGGGATGTTTGCAGGTTCTTTGCAGTTACTGCATAGGCGTCTAGCCAGTCGCTGGGCAATAATCAAACTAACTGATGTGGCAATATTGAAAGCAGGCACGCCCATATTCATCATACGGGTTAAGGTTTCTGGTGCACTATTGGTGTGTAGTGTAGAAAGTACCATATGGCCTGTTTGCGCAGCCTTAATTGCAATCGAGGCTGTTTCTAAATCACGAATCTCCCCAACCATGATAACATCAGGGTCTTGGCGCAAAAAGGAACGTAATGCTTCTGGAAAACCTAGGCCTACCTTTACGCTTACGTTAACTTGGTTGATGCCTTCTAAGTTTATCTCGACAGGATCTTCAGCGGTTGAGATGTTAGTTTCAGGTGTGTTTAATATATTTAAACCTGTATAAAGTGATACTGTTTTACCACTACCTGTTGGCCCTGTAACGAGAATCATACCTTGAGGTTGATGCAGTGCTTCAAGGTACATTTCTTTTTGTACCTCCTCATAACCTAATGCATCAATACCCATTTTTGCACTGCTTGGGTCAAGAATACGCAAAACAATCTTTTCACCCCAAAGTGTAGGGAGTGTATTTACCCGAAAGTCAATGGACTTAGTCTTAGATAGTTTAAGTTTGATTCGCCCATCTTGGGGGATTCGTCGCTCAGAGATGTCTAATTGAGACATAACTTTTAAGCGCGCTGAAATTTTAGGCGCAAGTTTAACCGAAGGTTTTGAGACTTCATGCAAAATACCGTCGGTACGATATCGAACCCGATAAGTCTTCTCATAAGGTTCAAAGTGTAAATCTGAAGCGCCACCTTTAATTGCATCAAGCAACATTTTATTTACATATTTAACGATCGGCGCATCGTCTATCTCATTCGCCGCGCCGTCATTGTCTTTTTCATCTGGGTTCTCAACATCCAAATCTTCAAGGTCTGAGTCGTCTAAATCCCCCATCGTGGTGTCTTGAGCTTCGAGATACTTATCGATAGATGAGCTTAATTTATCGTCTTCAACTAATACGGTATCCACACTTAAGCCTGTATGAAACTTAATTTCATCTTGAGCTAAAATATTTGTTGGATCAGATACGGCGATAAACAGACGGTTACCACGAACGAATAAAGGAAGAGCGTGATGCTTACGGACTAGTTTCTCGTCAACTAGCTTTTCAGGGAGCGATTCCGTCATGAAAGCGCTGAGATCCATCACCGGCATGCCAAATTCTTGCGCAGCTGAAAAGGCTAGATCATGAGCTTTTGCAATGCTATTTGATACCAGGTGAGTAATGAGCGAGATGCGATTGTCTTGCGCGTGGGCTTGCGCCTTTTTAGCAGTATCTTCATCTAACAGCTGATCGTGCACAAATTTTCGTGCTAACCCTGTTAATGTAATGTTGTCTTGTGATGCCATTGAATGTCTTTTAGTTTAGTGACTGTTTATATTCTCGTGCTTCTATCTAAATATAGAGGAATGCTTGTGTAGTAAGTTGCGCCTTTAAATACGTAATATAAAGAGTGTAGTGTAAGTTCCAGAATTTAAAAGTTTGAACAAGTTTATGTACGAATGTGACAAAGAATGTCACCTTATGACTTTGTGTGCAAGCAAATACCTATATAAAGAAAACTATAAGTTATATGAACAAAGAAAGCTAAGCCTATGAAAACTAAAATAATAAAAAAAATAAATTGCACTTGGCACAAGCTCTGCTATTGTTTAAGTCAGACACGCTTACAGTAGTAGACGAAGCGGTCATACTTTTTTTAAACTGGAGAATTAACAATGAAGAATATGCAAACTAAGCAATCAGGTTTCACCTTAATTGAATTAATGATCGTTGTTGCGATTATCGGTATTCTGGCAGCAGTCGCAATTCCTGCGTATCAGGATTATATCGGACGAGCACAAATGGCAGAGCCTATTTCGTTTGGTGGTGCTGCTAAAACACCTATTGAAGAATTTGTTGCGACAAATGGTGTATTTCCTCAAGACACTTCGTTAACTGAGCTTATAGATATTAATCGTGCTTCTTCTATTGCTACTAAAAATAGTGCAGTTGGCGCTGCTGCAGGTCAAGGGCATTTCTCATTTACTTTGGTGGCGACAGGGCTTAACTCTGGTTTGATTGGCGGAGTTATTCGTTATGATAGAGATGCTGACGGTATCTGGACATGTACAACAGATATTGCTGATAAATTAACGCCTTCAGGTTGTACTGGTGGCGCAACAGTTACCCCATAAATATGGGTAGCTAAACTAAAAGGCCGCTTATGCGGCCTTTTTTATTGTATAAGCAATGAGTATTTGTCGTGAAAAGAATTTTAGTTAGTTGGCCTGCTTTGCTACTGCTGGTAGGTTTATTGAATTTACCCGCCGTAACGGGGCCTTTCTTATTTGATGACTTTCCAAATCTTGATGGTTTGATTAGTGTCAATGAGGGTACCAAAACCGGTTTAGAGTTTGTGCTTGGTGGCGATGCGGGGCCGACAGGAAGGCCGGTGGCGCTTGCTACTTTTTTATGGACTTCAGATAGTTTTCCTGACAAACCATTGCTATTCAAAATTATTAATCTTGCAATACACTTATTAAATGTATTACTTGTTTACGTTATCGCAACGCTGATTCTTAAAGAAGTTGGTTTAAATAAATCTCAAGCCAGCATTGCAGGTTTGGTAGCGATGCTTTTCTGGGGTGTTCACCCAATAAACCAATCTGCTGTTTTTTTAGTCATTCAAAGAATGACGCTTCTCATGACTTTTTTCTCTTTAGCTTCGATTTGTGTTTTCTTAAAATATAGGCCGTTACTCAGCGCGCCACTGAATTACCGCTCGTTTTTAGTGGTTTTCGTAATTGGTGTTTTGGGTGTTTTTTCTCTTTTATCAAAAGAATCGGGCGTTATTTTACCTATTTTATTGTTTGTAATTCAGGCAACAATCTTTTCCCAATACAAAGCTTCAAGACAGAATAGTAATCAAATATCTAAAGTGATTAGTTGCTTAGTCGTTTATTTGCCATCTTTTATAGTCATCGTTGCTTTTTTGTATTGGGTTTTATTTAAAACAAATCCTGAATTTGTGAATCGTGACTTTACTATGTTGGAAAGATTAATGACTCAGCCTAGAGTCATTGTAGATTATTTGTTTCAAATAATAGTTCCTCAACTCGGTGGTTCTGGGCTATTTCATGATGATTACCTAGTGTCAAAAACACTTTGGAACCCTTTGAGTACAATGCTGTGTGTTTTTGTGCTGTTTTTTGCTTTAATTATTTTTGTTGCAAAGCGTCGCGTCTGGCCCGTTGCTTCTTTCGCTGTGCTGTTTTATTTTGCGGGGCATTTAATAGAATCTACAGCTTTAAATCTAGAGTTGTATTTTGAGCATAGAAATTACTTACCATCTATTGGTTTAGCTATATTAGCAGGATATGGTTTTGTGAGGCTTAGTAAGGTCTATCGACTTTGTATGTTGGTGTATATCGTTCTTGTTATTATCTTAGGGGCCTATAATGCTTATACTTGGGGTGGACTAAATAGAATGGCTCAATCATGGGCCAAAGAAAATCCGCAATCACCCAGAGCCCAAGTTTTTTTAGCTAATTATTATGATCGTGCAGGGCACTTTTCTGAGTCTCTTAAGGCGATAGAGCGAGCAGTTTCTCTTGCACCGTTAGATGGAACCAAGCATCTTCAATTGGCTGTACATCAATGCTTTAGCCTGAAGACCCTTGAGAACGGTAATTACAAACTACTGACTATGAATATCAAAAAATCACAAAAATATAGTTTAGGTATGTCCGATACTGCAGACATTTTAGTTAAGATGCTTCAAGCAAAGGTTTGTTCTGGGTATACAGAAGATGACTTAATCGACTTGTACTTATCAATATTGCATTCTGGAAAATTGTCAGGACGCGCAAGTAAATATAACCTTGCATTTCAAATTTCGCAGTTATATGGCATGAAAGGAGATTTATTGGGTTATATGAATGCCTTAGAAAATAATTATAAGATATATCCAAACCTAAACTTACTTAATCTTCAATTATCTGTACTATTTGAAAATGGGCTAGAGAGTGAAATTCCTTTTTATATAAAGCGTGGTCGTGAATTGATAGAAAAAACACGTGTTTCCACTCTTGCCATAGAAAAGTTCTATGTATATCAATCTTTATATGAGAAAAATTAGCATCCTATGTTACATAGATAATTTGAGGTTAGTTAACAAAAAGAGTTTTTATGAATAAATTATCAATTATTATACCTGCAAAAAATGAAGAAAAAGGCTTGGGCAAACTTTCTGTACTTAAAGATCTGTACCCTGAAGCAGAAATTATTGTAGTTAATGATGGTTCAACAGATAGAACTAAGGAAATTGCAGTACCTTGGGCAAAGGTGATTGATCATCCTTACTCAAAAGGAAATGGCGCTTCAATTAAAACAGGCGCAAGAGCCGCAACAGGTGATATATTAGTTTTTATGGATGGTGATGGTCAGCACCAGCCTGAAGATGTTGGTAAGTTACTTGCTAAGATGGCAGAAGGGTATGATTTGGTTGTAGGCGCACGTTCACGAGGATCTCAGGCATCTAAAGGGCGCTGGTTGGCGAACACTTTTTATAATAAATTTAGTAGTTGGATGGTTGATAAAGAAATTAAAGATCTAACTTCAGGGTTTCGTATTGTTAGAGCTAGTTTTTTTAAAGAAATATTGCATCTTCTACCTAATGGCTTCTCATATCCTACGACGTCTACGATGGCATTTTTCAGATATGGTTATTCTGTTTCCTACGTAGATATAAATGTTAAAGACCGTATTGGTAAAAGTCATATTAACTTACTTAAGGATGGTGTTCGATTTTTACTAATTATCTTTAAGGTAGGCACTTTATATTCACCCCTTAAATTATTCACGCCAATAAGTTTCCTTTTCTTTTTGCTAGGCACTTTTCGATACATTTTTACATATTTAGATTCGGGAGCTTTTACTAATATGTCTGCTTTAATGTATTCAACTGCAATGATCATATTTTTAATTGGTTTGGTGTCAGAACAAGTAACCATGCTTATTTATACGAAGCATGAGTCTTAAATTGTGTTTAAAAATAAGGATAGTTTATTGGTCGTAACGACTTCTTATCCGTTAACGGAAGGCGGGGTGAGCGGAGTTTTTGTTAAACGGCTTAATGAAACGTTATCTAATTATTTCTGTGTTCGTGTTATATGTCCTTCTTCCATAAATAAGCCAGAAATTGACGTGAAAGAGGCACGCTATGCACCCAGAGTATGGCAAGTTTTAGCTCAGCAGCCTGGTGGCCTTCCTGTTGCTCTTAAGAAAAACAAGTTTTTACTATTTTTTGTGCCTTTTCTATTAATGTCATTGTTCATTAATGTACTGTTGAGTCTTAAGGATGCGAAATATTTATTATCACACTGGTCATTGAGTGGCTTGATTTCAGGTGTTGCTAATTTATTTTTTAAGCGGAAATCAATTGTAGTGTTTCATGGTTCTGACGCAGTGAATCTGTCTAGATCATTTGTTAAAAAAACATTAGCGTGGGTAGCCATTAAATTGAATGATAACTGTATTGGCGTGTCAGAAGAAATAACAAATAATTTAAAAACAATGTTTCCTGAACTTAGTCATAAAATTCATTTCATTCCAAATGGGGTTTCTTCAAGATTTCTTGATATTCCGGTGCTAAAAAATGATGAAGTTATCAATCTTGTGACTGTTTCAAACTTAAACCCTTTAAAAGGGGTTGCTGATATTCTTTATGCATTTAAAAAACTTGAAGAGAGTAATGTATGTCTAAATATTGTGGGCGACGGTGCAATACGGACTGAGCTTGAAAATTTAACAGCAGACTTAGGCTTGGAAAATTGTGTTAAATTTTATGGGAATATAGCACCTGATGAGATTCCTTTAATTTTGTCAGAGAATCAAATTTTTATATTGGCAAGTTATAGCGAGGGTCGACCGAGCGTTATTCTTGAAGCGATGGCCGCTGGAAAAGCAGTGGTAGCGACGAAATTGCCAGGTATTCTAGAGTTAATAGAAGATAAGCGTAATGGTTTATTATTTAATGCTGGAAATGTTGAATCCTTATCACTTTTATTGAGCCAACTTCTTAAAGACCATCAATTAATTTCCAGGTTAGGAGCGGCTGCAAAAGACTCAATAATCAACAGGAAATTGAGCTGGGAAGAAACTGCAGAACAATACCAACTTTTATTGACTAACTTGTGATGAGTATCTAATGAGTCAAAAAGATGATCGTTTAGTCTCTATAATTATGCCAGTTTACAATGCTGAGGAATACGTCGCTGAGGCGATTGAAAGTATCCTTAACCAAACATACAAAAATATAGAATTGTTGGTGATTGATGACGCTTCGACAGATGCATCAAATAAAGTAATACAGTCATTTTCTGACCCCAGAATTAGGTATTTTCACAACGAAAAGAATTTAGGCTACTTAAAATCTGTAAATAAGATGTTTAAAGAGTGCTTAGGAGATTTTATTGCTTTTCAAGATGCGGATGATGTTTGTTCTCTTGAGCGCTTAAAGCTACAAATCAACGCTTTAAACTCTGACTTTGAACTTAAGTTTTGCGGAACACAGTGCATTTACTCAAAGAATGGAAAGGAAGAACGTCGTTCTAATTTTCCTTTCTTTCATGGTCAGGTTGTATCTCAACTTGAGCAAGGTGATACCACAGTATTATGTGGTGCCTCAGTTGTTATAAAGAGAGAAATTCTAAGTGATGGGAAGGTTTTTAGAGGTTTTTTTGATCGGATAGGAGCTGAACACCTCGATTTCTTTTGGCAGTTAATGTTAAAAAATAAATATAAAAATTTATCGGAATACCTTTACTCATATCGATCGACAAGTAATTCATTTTCAAAAGAATTGAACCTAAATCCGTTAAAATACCATAGTACTCAAATTGCATTGCTAGCTTACTGGCAAAAGAAAATTTCTGGAGAAGATGCCTTAGATAAAACAGAAACTAAGTTAGGGCTAGAAAAGTCAATTAAGAGTCAATATCTTAATGATAGTAGTTTGATTTATAGGCAGGCTGGGTTTATGCAACTAGCATTTGGTGAATATCGTTTGTATTTTTCTTGCCTAATGAAAGCGATTAGTTTGAAGGGAATGACATTAGCAAATATAAAGATGATGGTTATATGGCTTCCATTGTTTATTTTTATGTTTATTACACCAAGGAAATTTCAACGAAAGGTGGTTATGCGTAATAATTTGAAATTTCTAAAAGAGCAGGGGGTAGATGTATCAAAAAAGGTGGATAGCGTTAATGATTCCTAATAGCCAGCCACCAAAGTTATCTATAATCACGATCTGTTATAACGCAGAAAAATATATATTTGATACATTCAATAGTATCCGTGAACAGACGAATAAAAAATTTGAGTATATTGTTATTGATGGTAGCTCCACAGACACTACATTAGATTTAATCAAAACAAATAGCGATATTATTGATTGCTGGCATTCAGAACCTGATGATGGCATTGCGGATGCAATGAATAAAGGTATAGCAAAGTCGAAAGGGGAGTACATTATATTTCTTCATGCTGATGATTATTTTGTTGATAGTCTTTCAGTTGAAAGAATCCTCCAGTCAGTAGAAAGTAATGAAGACATTGTTGTTTTCGATGTTCTATTCGAATCTAATGGAATAAAAGAAGCCGCTAGCCCTAGAAAGTTTAATATTTATACAAAGCTTAAACTACCGTTTTGCCATCAAGGGGTTGTGTGTAGTCGAAAGTTATTCGATCGAGTAGGGGGGTTTGATAAAAACTTTAGGATTACTATGGATTATGATTTTTTCTTGCGAGCTTATTTGACTAAAGCATCATGTAAACTAGTGCCGCATCCGTTATCTGTATTTAGAGATACAGGCATAAGTTCAAGAACCGATTGGTCTAGTCTGGTAGAGCGTTTCGATGAGGAAAAGCAAGCTCATTTCAAAAACTGTAATTCTGTTCTTTGGTTTGTGTTATATCGAATGTGGTGGTGTTTATATCCTTTGTATAGAAAGTTTAAATATATCGTACAAAGATAACTGCAAAGAGATAACCGTTAAATTTTTAAGTAAGTTCTTAAGTTGAAAATTTTTTATATTGCTTTTTTGGAGCTTTATTGAATTCTAAAATAAAAAACCTCATAAACCATCAAGGTATTAGGCGTTATGGAATAAATACCCTGTGGTTACTTGGAGAAAGAGTACTTAGGATCTTTGCTGGCTTACTAGTGGGGATTTGGGTTGCGCGTTACTTGGGACCAAGCCAGTTTGGCGTTTTTAGTTATGTTTTGGCATTTGTCGGCTTGTTTGCACCTCTTGCTAAATTGGGAATGGATGGGATTATTAGCCGAGATGTGGCACGTGAGGAGACTGATTTAAATCAATTGTTAAGTAGTAGTTTTTTAATGAAATTATTGGGCGCTTTGTTTGTTGTTTTTTTTACGACAGGCTACATGATTTTTACTAAAAATGACCCTATTTACACTTATCTTGCTATTGTTCTTTCTTTTGTTTTTGTCGTGAAGTCTTTTGAAGTATTGGAGTTTTATTTTAGAGCGAAAGTAAAAGGTATATATATATCGGTTGCAAATAGTGTTGGAATTATAGTTGTCTCTCTTTTGAAAATTATATTTATACTTTCTAGTTTTCCATTAATATATTTTGCAATAGCAAATCTTATTGAGGTCTTAATAGCGATTCTATTATTGTTATTTTTCTTTCGAAGAGAGGCTGTTTTCCTAAGTCCCTCTTTTTCTTCTGTTCGTCAAGGAGGAAGACTTCTGAAAGAAAGCTGGCCACTAATATTTAGCGGTTTTTTTACTTTGATTTATTTGAATATTGATCAAATTATGATTGAAGAGATGCTTGATAGTTATGATGTCGGCCAATATAGTGCTGCGGCTAGAGTTAGTGGTGCATTATTCTTTATCCCGATGACGATAGGGTGGTCAATACAAACTCTTGTTGTCAATGCGAAAAAACAATGCGAATCGCTTTATTATGAACGACTTCAACAGTTATTTTCACTTCTTGCTACTTTAGCCTATATGTTGATCCTCCCTGTTTACGTGTTCTCAGCTGAAATTGTTTTGTTCTTGTTTGGTCAGGAGTATATAGAAGCTGGAAGTGTTTTAGCGTTACATATCTGGTCCTCATTATTTATCTTTGTTGGTTTAATCCGTGGTTTATGGGTGGTAAACGAGTCTTATTTTCGGTTTGATTTAGTGTCAAACATGGTTGCTGGTGTTATTAATGTCGTATTGAATTATATATGGTTGCCTAAATTTGGAATAATTGGAGCAGCATGGGCTACACTCATATCATATGCGGTTACGTTTATAATTTCTGGTGTTTTTTTTAAGCCTGCAAGAAAAATTGTTGTGATGCAGCTAAAGTCTATTTTTCTTTATGATGTATTTAAGCAGGTCATAAAGTTAAGTAAGTTACTTTTTTAGTAATAGAGCTAATTGCTTATTGCCCCTACATTTTTATACACACATAATGATTGATCACTTAAATTTGTAGGAAATCTTAATTATAGCCCCTATTATATAGCCCCTATTATATAGCTCCTATTATATAGGTCTGACTTGTATATTAATTAGTTTATGGTGGAGGATCTAAAAGTTAAAATTGCAATTATTTCTCATGCCCAGATCATTCCCGTATTTCAGAACCGATGGAAGCGCTTAGCGCAAGATGAAGAATATGAAGTGCACTTACTCGTTCCAGAGTATTGGGAGCAAACTTGGTTTGGTGAAAAAGTAATTTATCAACCACAAGAGTTACATGAAAATAATTTTCATATTCACCCATTGCCAACTACAAGTGTTAAAAACTGGTCTAGGTATTTATTTAAATCAATAGATGCTAGGTTTAGGGAAATTCAACCTGAGCTAATTTATATTATCCATGAAGAAGGGATCTTAATACATCACCAGATTTATATGTATCGGAAGTTATTTGCCCCTAACGCTAAAATAATTTTCTTTTCTATGAATGCAAGAGGAGTGCCCTTCCAGATTACAAAAAATCCAGTTAAAAAAATAATTTATAAGTGGATGTGGGATGCAGTTGTTAAGCAAACAGATGCGTCATTGGTTCATTATCCAGGCTGTTTAGACTCTTTAAGAAGAGGAGGGTATGCTAAACCGATCTATCTACAAACACAGGTTGGTGTAGATGAAAAAGTTTTTTGTCCAAATAAAGCTATTCGAGAAAAATACCGAAAAAAAATAAACTTTGAAGATAAATTTGTGATTGGGTATTCTGGCAGGTTGACGAAAGACAAGGGCGTAGATGATCTTGTTGCTGTTTTTATATCTATCGCTAGTAAGTATGATAACTTAGCGTTGTTACTTGTTGGTAATGGTGAACTACGAGAAGAGGTCGAGCATATATTCGCTCAATCAGAACTAACTGATCTATTATATATTACGGGTTTTGTCGATCAAGCAGAAGTACCAGCTTATATGAATGCAATGGATATATTTGTATTAGGCTCAAAAACAACGCCTCATTGGATTGACACCTTTCCATTAGTAACTGTTCAAGCTCAAGCAACTGAGTTAGCTGTAATTGCGGCAGATAGTGCTTCAATCCCTTGGCAATTAGCTGATAGTGCTCACATTTACCCTGAAGGGAATAGAGAATCATTGGAAAAAAAACTTTTAAAACTTTATCAAGATGACACATTGCGAACGTCGCTGGCAAAAAAAGGTAGGGACCGCTGTTTAGAAAACTTTTGTCATGAGGGAATGACAGAAAATTTTAAATTAATTGCCCAACAGGTAATGTCTGGCAAGTATATATATCATCATGAAGGTGAAATTTATACACAATGGAAGGCTTTTTAATGCCTGAAAAATTCAAACTATCTCAAAGGTACCGAATTGTTTTTCAATCCCCTGATGATGGCTATAGTTACTTCTTTGGTTATTACGATAAATCCCCCTTAAATGACTGCAATGAGAAGCTACTTGCCCACCGAGTTGCGTTTGATGGAAGGGACGTTTGTGATGGAGATGTCGCTGAAGTTGGATATTTTGACTTAAATACAAATAAATTTATAACAATTGATGAAACCTTGGCTTGGAACTGGCAACAAGGTGCTCAGCTACAATGGAGGCCATCAACGAGTTATAAGGAAATAATATATAACAATATTCGAGATAATAAATTCGTAACCGCTATTTATAATATTGAAACAAATACCACATCATATTTACCGTTTCCAACTTATTCTGTAAAGCCTAATGGTGCTGAAGCTTTAGCCATTAATTACGAACGCCACTATTGGTGTCGGCATGGGTATAACTATCAAAATATTAAAAATAGCAAATGGAATAAACCTTATCATGAGGAAGATGGAATTTTTCATGTGAATTTTGAAAATGGTCAGGTTCTAAAAATCATTAATATAAAAGATATAATTGACCATAAACCACTTGAAGGTTTTAGTGATTGTGATCATTGGTTAGAGCATATTATGTACAATCCAAGTGGAACACGATTTATGTTTTTTCATCGTTGGAGGCAGGATAGTAAGGATCTTTCAAGAGTTTATATTGCAAATGCGGAAAACGGAGGGGATTTATTTATGCTGCCAGACAGTTTGTTTTATTCTCATTATGATTGGAAAACTGATGATGAGTTGACTATCTGGTCGAAGGTGCCGGCTAATAGCTCCGTTAATTTATTCGGTGTGGAGAAAAAAGGTCAGAAGAGGTCAATCCTTAGACGATCTCTGGGTAAAATATATCCAATAGTTAAGCATTGGTTACCACATTTTATCAGGTCAAAATTCATAATAACTTCTAGTTTATTGACGTTTAAAGATAAAAGTCCTGTATGGCATAGGGTGGGTAATCATACTTTGTATGGGAATGGGCATCAGAGTTGGTTTAAGGGTGAGAGTCGGCTCTTGAATGACACGTATCAAGATAGTAAAGGTTTTAGACATCTTATGACATATGATACCGAAAATAATAAAATACATCATATAGGTGCGTTTTATTCTCAATATAATGATTGCACTTATCGGTGCGACTTACATCCTCGTCTAAGCCCAGATAAAAAACTTATCGTAATTGATAGTGCCCATAAAAAGAGAAGAAAATTGATTGTTATTGGTGAGAATAATGTTACATAAAATTCTACAAGCCCTGTTTACTTCAATAAGAAAGACTATCTTAACCTATTGTAGGGTTGATGATCTTGTTCATTATGGCGTAAAAGTAAATCTTAACCACCCTAGTATATCTAAAAATTTGAAGCGTTCTTTTTATAATAAAAGTTATGAGAAAGATGAGATCAGTATATTAAGTGAATTTTTAAAGCCTGACGATATCGTTATGGAAATTGGTGCGGGGATTGGTTTTCTTAGTGCTTTTTGTGCGCAAAGGGTTGGTAATGAAAAAGTGTTTGCTTATGAAGCCAACCCAATGATGATCGAGAAAATAAATGAGACATATAGCTTAAATAATGTTTTTCCGACGGTATCAAATATATTGCTTACAGAAAAATCTGGCGAAATAGATTTCTATTTAGAAAAAGATTTTTGGTCATCATCCGTTGTAAAACGGTCTGAAGGGGCTGATAAAATAAAGGTAAAAACTAGAGATATAAATTTAGATATCATTGATATTAACCCTTCTTTACTGATTGTTGATATAGAAGGAGGTGAAATGCAACTAGTGCCAATTATAGACTTTCACAATATTAAAAAAGTAATTATAGAGGTGCACCCACATGTTATTGGTCAAAGAGAAGTTTCTAAAGTTATAGCCTTGATGATTGATAAGGGGTTTAACTTGGATCTTTGTGTATCTAAAGGAATCGTATTATTTTTTGAAAAGAATAATATATGAAGTTTTATGATTGTTTTTTAGTTGATAGCCATAAGCATAACCCTGTCCCCAGAAGCTGGCTTAGAAGGTGTTATAAACTTATGCTAACTCAACGCTATTCTATGACTGTATATTTAAGGATGACTGAGTATTTCTACGATAGATATAAACAACGGAGTAATAGGTTTTACTTGCTCATGGCTGATTTTTTTAAAAGAAAAAATGAAGTGAAAAATAATTTTGAACATGGCTATCAACATAATATTGCTTATGGCACCTTATTTCATCATACAGGCATTACTTTAAATGATAATGTTGTAATAGATGATAATGTACAGATTTTCAAGAATGTGACATTGGCAATTGTTGAAGGAAAAACATGTGAAATAGGGAATGGAAGTGTGATTTTTAGTCACGTAATTATTTTGGGTAAAAAAATCGGGAAAAACTGTGTTATTGGTGCTGGAAGTGTTGTGACAACGGATATTCCAGATAATTCAATTGCTGTAGGTAGTCCTGCAAGGGTAATCAAAAAGTGTGTTGATGCTCATGATTATTTGGAATATCGATAATGTGTGGGATTTTTGGAAATATAGGGAGAAAATTCAGAAATATAGATGATGTGTTTTCTACCCACCTTAAACATAGAGGTCCTGATGATAGTGGTGTTTATTATGACGAGTCTCAAGCGCTAGTACTTGGCCACCGCAGGCTTTCTATTATTGACCTTTCAAATTATGCACACCAGCCGATGGTGGATCAAAATAATAACTATGCATTAGTGTTTAATGGTGAAGTCTATAACTATTTAGACTTAAGGAAAGAGCTTGAAAAATTAGGTCGGAAATTTATCAGCAACTCTGATACTGAAGTCGTACTTCAAAGTTATATTGCTTGGGGTGCGTCATGTGTTGAGCATTTCCGAGGCATGTTTGCATTTTGTATATATGATAAAAATAAGAATGAGCTCTTTTTAGCGAGAGATCGCTTTGGTATTAAGCCTTTATTTTATAATTTTTCAGAATTAGAGGGGTTTGTTTTTAGCTCAGAGCTTAAACCTATTTTAAAAAGTGACTTATGGCCTAAAAAATTATGCAAAGAAGCTCTGACAGATTATTTATACTATGGCTCTGTCCAACAACCAAGAACAATTTTAGAAGGGTTTTATAGCTTAATGCCTGGTCATGCGATGACTGTTCGTATGGATTATAGTCATAATATTTATAAGTATTATGATTTTGTTAAAGAGTCTCTTAGTATTCCTAGCCCCAATAAATATTGCGATGCAGTTACTCAAGTTAGAAATGAACTTGAGTGTGCGACTCAGTTTCATATGATTGGTGATGTAGAGGTGGGTGCTTTTCTTAGTGGTGGCGTTGACTCTACTGCTGTTGTTGCCTTAATGCAGCAACGCTCAAGCCAGCCTATTCATACTTTTTGCCTTGGTTTTAGTAAGAAAGAAAATGTTGAAGATGAAACAGATATTGCTACTCGGAGCGCTAAATATATAGGTACAAAACATCATAACATCAAAATTGATGCAGCCTATGTTAGTGATATTTTTGATGATTTTATCGATAGCTTAGATCAGCCAAGTGTTGACGGCATTAATACCTATATTGTTAGCCGAGAAACATCAAAAGAGCTAAAGGTTGCTCTAAGTGGCTTAGGGGGGGATGAAGTATTTGCGGGTTATCCTCATTTTAGAGATATATCAAATTTCGCAGGCATGGAACGGGGAATTCTGACATATTTTAGTAAATATATTCACAGTATAAAGCCAAATAAATTCACACGCTCACTTTTGATGCGAGGCCTTGCGGAAGAAAGTTCTCTTAAACTACAAAGAAAAATACAGTCTCCAGAAAATATTTTAAAATATTCCAGAAATGATAATAATATAGAGATAAATACAGCACTTTCTTCTATTCAGAGAATTAGCAAATCCGAAATTGATGGCTACATGTTGAACACGCTTTTGAGAGATAACGATGCGCTCAGCATGGCAAACTCTCTAGAGGTTCGTCCAGTTTTACTTGACCATAAACTTGCTGAACTTGCTTTTCGTTTAAATGATAATTTTAAAGTTCGAGGTGGGCAGCTTAAGTCAGTATTCATTGATAGTGTGGTTGACCTGATACCTCCTGAGGTAGCTCAACGTAGAAAAACAGGGTTTGAAATGCCTTTTGCTAGTTGGATGAATGGTGAGTTAAATAGAAAAGTTGTGAAAGTAATGACCTTGCCCGAAGCTGAATTACTTTTTACATCCAATTTTCTTAAATCTTTTCGGGCTAGAGCTGATCGGCAAGCTTTAAAAAGATCTGACTGGATGATTCTTGTTTTGTTGAGTTGGCTCAAATGCTATGAGGTTGAGTTGTGAAGGTATTACATATTATTGCTGGGAATCTTTCTGGTGGTGCTGCTCGCGGTGCTTACTGGCTGCATCAAGGGTTGCTTGCTCAGGGTGTTGATTCAAAAATTTATACGACTAGTCGAACGTCATTGAATGACGATACAGTTACAACGGTCTTTGTATCAAATAAAAATAAAGTGGCCACAATTATTTTTGCTTTAATTGACAAATTATCTACTATTTTTTACCGTAAACGTAAACGTTTGATATTTAGCACTGGCATGGTTGGTCAAAATTTTACAAATTCAGTTGAGTATAAAGAGGCTGATATAATCCATTTACACTGGATTAATGATGGTTTCGTGAATATGCGGCACCTTTCAAAGATTATTAATAAGCCCGTTATTTGGACTATGCGGGATATGTGGCCAATGACTGGGGGTTGTCACTATGCAATGGGTTGTGAGAAATTTAAAACTGGCTGCGGACGATGCCCGCAATTAAGTAGCAATTCAACGATGGACTTATCACGATTGGTGCTAAGCTACAAAAAAAAATATTTATCGAAAACTATTAAACTTGTAGGGATTAGCGACTGGTTATCTGAGCAAGCGCATGAAAGTGAGGTATTTAAGGGTTTTGACATTCGGACTATTCATAATTGTATAAATACAAAAACTTTTTTTCCTGTTGAAAAGCGGGTAGCTCGTGAATTACTTGGTATTAATACGGGTAAGAAGATTGTGCTTGCTGGCTCTACTAGTGCTACTGACTTCTATAAAGGCTTCGATAAGTACATAGATTCGCTTAAATTATTAGATAATAATATGTACCATTTATGCTTTTTTGGCGAATTAGACCAAGAGTTAGTTAAATCTACGGGGCTTGATTTTACTAGTTTGGGGTATCTGCAGGACAATATATCAATGCGATTAGCGTATTCTTGTGCTGACGTTTACGTAGCTCCAAGTATTATGGATGCATTTGGAAAAACAATCGTAGAGTCGATGGCTTGCGGTACTCCGGTTGTTTGTTTTGATGCTACTGGACCTAAAGACCTTGTGACTCATATGAAGGATGGTTATAAGGCTGTTCCATTTAAACCAGAAAGCTTAGCGGAGGGGATAAAGTGGATCGTCTTTTCGAGTGATTATGGAATGCTTTGCGAAAATGCTCGTGATAATGCAGTTCTTAAATTTGATGCTAAAAATATAGCTGAGACATACACACAGTTATATAAGGAAGTTTTAATAAAGTGAATAGTATAAAAGGCTTAATTAACTCTTGATCCCATATAATATAGCTTTAACAAGCCCAACTTGAATGTTATTTGGTTAAACTAGAGTGACAAGCCGCAGGAAAGGTTGATCAAACAATTAAAAAATTTAGCTTTATCAAAAAGAGGTAATAATGGACTGCCCAATTTGTACCGGTGTTTCAATATTTGTATTTGATAGTCCTTATAAGAAAAGAGTTTTTCAATGTTCTAGTATTAAGTGTCAGCATTTGTTTGTTGAGGGTTATGATGTTGATGTTGGTGTTTGTGATAGAGGGGAAAATACAAGCGTAAATAAACTTAGGGCCGATAGAAATAGAAGGATAGATCTTTATGGGAAAAGGAATGAATTAATTTTTTCTAAGGTCTCTGAAAAGCTTAAATTGAGCAGAACCGAACCTATAAAAATTCTTGATTTTGGTGCAGGTGACGGTAATTTAGTTTCATCATTTAAAAAAATACACCCTCATTCAATAATAACATGCATTGAGCCTCACGAAGTGTTTAAAGAGTTGTTATATGAAGTGGCGGATAATGTAGTTACTACTACAGCTGAGCTTAGTGATGATTATGATTTGATTATTTTGAATGAAGTAATCGAGCATCTTAATCACCCGGTCGAAGAACTGAGGCGACTATCTAAATTGCTAAAGGGTAATAATTCTGCTGTATTCATTGCAACTCCTTTAGGGATGACTCATAGAATGTTATATGACACCTCTGCATACGATACAAACTCCCATTTACATTTTTTTACACGCACCTCATTAAATTTATGTTGTATCAATAGTGGGTTAACCGCTATTGATATTGATGATTGCAACCAACCTATTTACTCTACAATAACAACTAATGTTTTTTTGCCAAAACTGAAAAAAAAGTTGCTGAATTTTATTTTATGCAGGTTATTAAACGTTTTTTCCAAACGTTATATTTTGCCTAAAGAGCATATTAGTGGTCTGTGCTTTAAGAATGAAAAATAAGATACTAAAAGTAAAGTTGTCATTTGTTTCTATTAAACTAAAATACAAAAAAGGCGCTGCATCCATGCAGCGCCTCTGTATTTAGAGCTTCCTTTACCATTCCTTAGGTAACCTGCCTTCCTTGTTTACTTCCTTGTCCATATCCTTATGTTCTAGTGTCTTCCTGACAAAATGAATGTTACGCAAATGAGCTTCTGTGGTATGTAAGC
>Ga0209184_1001176_pt1 | contig 18854 bp, 19 predicted proteins | sample EN8Hudsemesocosm_2_FD_184627 | JGI IMG/M metagenome (GOLD analysis project Ga0209184, IMG submission 184627) | Methane-oxidizing microbial communities from mesocosms in the Hudson Canyon - EN8C Hudson Canyon (SPAdes) (version 2) | ecosystem: Environmental > Aquatic > Marine > Cold seeps | place... | reverse complement strand
TTGATTTTTATGGCGCCCTTGAGAAGATTCGAACTTCCGACCTAGCGCTTAGGAGGCGCTTGCTCTATCCTGCTGAGCTACAAGGGCGTGTTACTTATTGTATTGTTTTATCACAATAAAGTTAAGCTTTAATCTCTATTACTTTCATCTGCATTAATAACGTACAGCTAAATCATTTATTTGAATATTACCCAATAAATTATTATCTAAAGTACTAGCTGTTGCGCTTTGTTTAGTTAGTTTAGTCACTTTAACTTTATAAGGGCTGATATTGTAGCCAGCATAACTTCTTCCCTGCTCACTAATGAAGCTATTGCTATGTAGCAATGTGAATTCGTCACCAATTTTTACACCATGATGTCTGCCTAAATTAATTGTAATTTGGTTGCCTTGTACTTGTACTATTTTTCCTTCACTTGGCTCACACATAACATTATCGTCAATATCACCCACTATTTTATCAAGTAAAGAATTTATCATATTACCGTAGTCGCTTTGCCAAAAGGCTGTGCCATTTACATCAACACTTCTTCTTTTATTAAAGTCCCAAACGGCAGCGTCTTGATAACTGCCTTGCCAGATCTGCTCCCCGCTTAATCCATTGTATAGGTAAAGCGTAAAATCGAAATTTCTAGGGTAGGTGCCTTGTTGCCATATTTTCCATGAATTAGTTCTTTGCTCTTCAAAAGAAATATCATTAATTTCACTAAAAACGACATACTGACTATCGGTAGTATCGGCTAGAGATATTGTTAATTGCTTTATTCGTTCTTCGTTAAAACTGGCATTTAGACGGGAAAATTCTGTCGCACTTTTGAGTAATAACTTTCCATTACTGTAATTACTTTGCTTAGCAAGTTTTTTATGAAGTTGGCGAATAATGGCTGAATCTATTTGATAAATTTTTCCTACATTAGCTTGTAGCCTTTGAGTTAAATGACTTTTAGTGATCAAAATTGATTTTTTATAGTCTAAAGCGAAGCATTTTTTGTCTTGGGGGAAAATATCTGCTCGTACAGTTACGCTGATCATATTGTTACTGTGGAGTTCATCTATCAATTCAATCGAGTTAACACTGCCGCTAGCGCGAATGCTTATTTGATCTTGAGTTAATAGACCATTAACTACTTGTTGAATACTAGAAACACTTGCTCCTGCAACAAGTAGTGCTTTTTTTAAGGCGTTTTCCATTGCTTTGGTTCGTGCTACTTCTACAGAGTCTTCATCTGTTGAAGCATGACCTTGGGCTTCATACCATTGCGCATTAGAAGAAACGCTAGTTAGAAGTAAGCTAGTAGCAAAAATAGTTATTTTGGTTATAGTGCGCATATACTCTCTCATGAAAACGAAAAGCCTATCTTGGACATAGTACAATCTATAATGAGCATGATGCACAATTTGTGCCTTTGATACTAATTTGATCAATTTGGTATCTATTTAATTCATCTCTTGTTGTTAATTTAATTGGCTTGAAATGTGCATTGTTTTATAGCAATAAATATCCGAATAAATAAAGTTGTCAGTGTTTATGCTAGCGTATCTAAAGTATAAACGTTGAGTTATTAAGGGGAATACCATGAAAAAGTGGCTTATACCATTGCTTCTACCAACACTTTTATCTTGCAGTAGTTTAATACAAGAAGACAATTTTTATAAATCAGAGCAAGTTGACCAAGGTGAGATAGATAGCTACAACCTTCCTAAACATGCTATTAATGATTTGGTAAAAGGCTTAGCTTATCAAATGTTAGAAAGTAGCTCTTTTGTCAATGCTAAAACGCCTGTAGCAATTGCTTCTTTTGTTAATTTAAAAGATCTTGAATCAACTAATTGGCTAGGAAATCAAATAGCCGAAAGCTTTGTGCATGAGTTGCAGCGCCATGGCTTAGTGGTTATTGATTTTAAAACTACAGGACATATTCGCGTTACTAAAGAAGGCGATTATGTTTTTAGTAGAGATTGGAAAGAGTTACCTGAACGTCAGATTATTGACTACGTAGTTGCCGGTACTATGATGGAACAAGAAGATGGAATTATAATTAATGCACGTATGATTGGTATTCAATCTCATGTTGTTGTTGCAACGGCACAATCCTTTATTCCTATGTGGGTTTTAGGCGAAGAAAAAAGTCATAATGAAAATGTAAAAATGAAAGACGGCATGATTATTAGAAGTAATGCAATGTTAATTGAGAATCAACGTGCAGTTGAAATTCATAACTAATTGACTAGGTGAGATCATGATAAATACATTTAGTAAGATATTATTTGTTGCAGCAAGCATATTATTTATTTCTTCTTGTTCAAGTGTTTATGATAAGCATGTGCAATGGCAAGCAGTAGAGCCTGAAGTGTTTCCTATTATCCATGGTATTGGTTATGCACCAATAAGTTTGCAAAAATCAGAACATAAAACTCAGCGGATGTTAATGGCCATTAAAGCGTCAAAAATTGCCGCTTATTCAGAACTAGCCGAGCAAGTTTACGGTCAACAGGTCAGTAGTAAAACCACAATGGCAGATATGTTAATTGAAAACCAACAATTAGCTTCATCAGTACAAGGTTTGATCAGAGGAGCTAAAGTAGTAAAAAGTTATCCTGTAGGAGATACCTATACAACTGAACTGCAATTAGACTTTAAAGACGTTTATGAAATTTATCAGGCAAGTTTGAATCGTAAAGAAATAAAAGAAGTACAGTATTTTTAGGGTGTTACGTGTAAGTGGCGAAGTTAAAACGCTTAAGTTGAGGCTTTAATAATTTAAGCTTTAAGACCAATTGACCTATTGCTAATAGATGTTTTGCCTTTGCTATCATAAGTCATCGTATTGTTAGAAATACTTTTTTGTAACATACCTTTAAATCGATTGATTGCTATTTGGCTGTTATTAATAATTTGACCGTTCACTTCGTTTTGCTTCTTGCAGTCGCGCAATAAATTGATAATACGAGAAACTTGTTCACTGTGGTTTGCATCTTGTTGAAGAAGTTCAAGGGAAGTGCTTTGACTAATTTCTTGATCAAGTAGATTTACTTTATTTAAAATAGCTTCTTTTTCTGCAGATGCTTGTTCTAGTATCGACAATTCCCTATTCTTTAAAATTTCAAGCTCATTGCAAAGCAATGAGTGAAGCTTCGTTAACTCAGCTTCTTGATTATTCAATAATAGGGTTACGGTATTTGTATCTGTCATGATTTTTTCAGTGTTATCGCTTTAAGTTAACTTTCAAGTAAATCGAATTCATAAGATAACATGTTTTTCATTAATTTCTCTGCATCCACTTTATACTCACCAGAAGAGATCGCTTTTTTTAGTTCATCGATCTTTTTCTGATCAATCGAGGGTGCATCGACTGATTTTTTTTGTAACTCTTTTAATTGTTGAGCTTGCGGGGTCAAAGAAACAGAATCGCGTGCGACATGTTTTACTTGCGCATTATTGTTAGCTGCTTGAGCAGCATCTTGCTTAACTTGCGTCTGCTTATTTTGATGAACTTGAGTTTGATTATTCAAGTTATTGATATTTATAGTCATAATATTACCCTACGGTAAAGTGCTCTTCTAAAATTTATTCACTAACTTTGTATCGGCAAAAAAACCGAAAACTTAAATAAAAATCTTAACATACTCTAACTATTTCAAGGTAAAAGAAATTTACCTCTTATAATTATTAGCGTTTAAAAATTATAGGTTAATCGTCACTTGATTAACAGCACTAATTTTAGGCTTGATTACCCGTCCAGAACGAGAATTTTTAACTCTAATTTGTTGATTTAAATTGCCAGAGCTTAACGCTGTACCTTTTGTTTTAATCATAAAGTTTTCAGTTTTTGCAATGATAGTTATAGCGTCACCCTTGCAAACTAAGCAAGCATTTCTTTTAGTAATGGTATGGTCAGCACCTATTCTTTTTTCAGCTTTACTTCCTAATACTGAATTTATATCAGTTAGCTTTTCACCACGTATTCTATTCTTGGCTATATATTTTATAGCAATATTTTCTTTTGTTAAGATATCGCCTTTTTCAATTGTACTTGTTGCCACTACCACTGCAAAAGTTCTTTCTATTTTAGCGGGTAGGTATATATGCCATGAAGTTGAATCTTCACAAGTTATTTTAACATTTACGTTTCTACGGCTGGTGTTTTCAGGTATATTTGCTGTAAGAGGAACTTGGCAAGATTTTATTATTACTCTTGGGTCTATATCCGCGACATTAAAAGATATTTTTCCACCAGAAGGTGGTGCTATTTTGCTTTCAAGATAGCTTTTGGCGAATGACTCAATGTAAGCGCTATCCCATGTAGTTGCTGAACTTACTAGTGGAAATAAGGCAATAAAGAACATAATGGTTAAAAAAACTTTAATTGTGTGCATAGTTTTTGTCATTTACTTCTAGGTTAATTCAAATACTCGACTATGCTTAAACTAAGTTAGCATAGATATAGTTACGTAAGGTCTGTGATATAAGTTTTTAATTCTAGTTTTGTTAATTACTTATAAAGTGATAACTTACCCAATATCAATTTTTTGTCACTTATTTTGACTTATAACAAATACAATCAAGAATTGTGCCTATTGTCCTATTAAGGATAAGGATATAATAAAATTCTTGATTACAAATGAGGTTTTTATGGCAGGTATACTAGATTCAGTTAATCAACGAACACAACTTGTTGGTCAAAACAGGCTGGAATTATTACTTTTTAGATTAGTGGGTAAGCAGCTTTTTGGTATTAATGTTTTTAAGGTGAGAGAAGTATTACAGTGCCCTAATTTAACTAAACTACCTAAGCAAGATGGTTTAATAAAAGGAATTGCTCATATTCGAGGGCAAACCATTTCAGTTATTGATCTTAGTAAAGCCATCGGTGGTCCAGCTATTACTCAAACTGAAGATTCTTTCATTATAATTGCGGAATATAACCGTAGCGTACAAGGCTTTCTTGTTGCGGGTGTAGAGCGCATAGTGACCTTAAGTTGGAAGGATATGATGCCTCCACCAGAAGGGGCTGGAAAGGCTAGTTACTTAACCGCAGTTACTGAAATAGATAAACAAATGGTATCCATTTTAGATGTTGAAAAAATACTCAATGAAATTAACCCCGTTTCCACTGATTTAAGTGAAGACGTTGCCGACGGAAGTGTCGGTAAAGAACTTGGTGAACGCATTGTTATGATAGCGGATGATTCAACCGTTGCTCGTAACCAAGTAAAAAGAGCTTTAGAGCCATTAGGCATCACAATGGTATTAGCAAAAAATGGTCAAGATGCTTTAGACCAACTTACTGCGATTGCTGAAACTTGTGAAAATAGCATCACTGAAAAAGTCGCGTTAATGGTTTCTGATATTGAAATGCCAGAAATGGATGGCTATACCTTAACTGCTGAAGTTAAAGGAAATGAACGTATGGCTAAAATGCCTATTATTTTGCATACCTCATTAAGTGGTGTCTTTAATAATGCTATGATAGAAAAGGTTGGCGCTGAAGACTTTATTCCTAAATTTCATCCCGATGAATTAGCAACCGCTGTTAAAAAATGGCTAAATCACCCAGAATAAAGATGCAGTCATACTCATAAATTAATTAGGAAGCAGTAATAGTGTCAGCAAGACAACTTGACGATAAAAGCTATCATCAATTTAGAACTTTTTTAGAACAACAATGCGGCATTGTGCTGGGTGAAAGTAAACAATACCTAGTAAAAAGTCGCTTGGCTCCTTTAATGAGCAAATTTGATGTTAACTCTCTTGGAGAGTTAGTCACGCGTACATTATCACCCATTGAACGACAACTACGTGCAGCCGTAATTGATGCTATGACCACCAACGAAACGTTATGGTTTCGTGATGATTATCCTTTCAAATTATTAAAAAGCAAACTGTTACCTGATTTTGCAAATCGTAGAACGCCAGTTAAAATATGGTCAGCAGCAAGTTCATCAGGACAAGAACCTTATTCTATTGCTATGTCAGTATTAGAATATCAAAGAAGTAACCCTGGCTCTTTTTCAAGAGGTGTGCAGGTTATTGGTACAGATATTTCATCGACCATGTTAGAGCATTGTAAGTATGGTCATTACGACTCACTTGCCTTAGCCCGTGGTTTATCTCCTGAAAGAAAAAATCAATTTTTTGAAAATGGCGATAATGGCATGCTGAAGGTGAAGGATGAAGTGAAAAAAATGGTGAACTTCCGTCCCCTTAATTTACTTAATAGTTACAGTTTAATGGGGCGCTTTGATATTGTTTTTTGCCGTAACGTACTTATTTATTTTTCCCCTGAAATAAAGGCGCTAATAATAAGTCAAATTCATGGCACCTTGAACGAGGGGGGGTATTTATTTTTAGGCGCATCAGAATCTCTTTCTGGATTAAATGATAATTTTAATATGTTGCGCTGTAACCCGGGTATTGTTTACCAGAAAAAATAGTAACTATCCATCTTGTTGCTGTATAGTCTAATTTTATGAGTTGCCATCCATGTAACTCACCGCTTTGCGGCTAGCTAAAGCTGTTCAAAAATATTCCCGATATTTTTGTGGTGTCAAAAGTACTCACAAATTCTTCTGGAAATAATTTGAACATCCGAAGGATGGCCGAAAAGGCGTAGTACAGGATGCACGGAGTAATGACTGGCGTCAACTCCGTGCATTTTCCTATAAATTAAAATATACAGCTTAAAGCTGAACCGTAACTTAACTAATACCAAGCTCAAGTCCTTTGACAATTAATTACACGCCCCCCTAACAAATCAAATTCATAACTTCATTTTCTGGCATAAATATTGAATGTCTTATCGTTAAATGTAATTGACGGTGGGTTATTATGGCTATCAACTTTGATAAAGGGTTTGAACTTCACGCACAAGGCATGCAACTGCGTGCTCAGCGGGCTGAAGTGATCGCTAGCAATATTGCTAATGCCGACACACCTGGCTATAAAGCAAAAGGCATGGACTTTCACAAGGCTATGCAACAAGCCAGTCAGCAACAACAGCAAATGGGCATGAATAAAACCAATGCCAAACACTTTGATGTTCGCAGTGAAATAAATAATAACGTCAGTTTTCGCACGCCAGATCAACCAGATACCGGAGACGGTAATACGGTAGATGTACAAGTGGAACGAAACTTGTACTTAGAAAACTCATTAGAGTATCAAGCGGGCGTTCAATTTCTTAACGGAAAGATAAAAGCCCTGAAAAATGTCATCTCAGGAGGTAGATCATAATGAGCCTTTTTAACGTATTTAACATTACTGCTAGCGGTATGAGCGCACAATCAATGCGTTTGAATACCACGGCAAGTAACATTGCTAATGCAGACAGTGTTAGCTCAAGTGTTGACGAAACATACCGTGCTCGCCATCCAGTTTTTGCCGCTGCTATGCAAAAAGCTGCCGACGGACAAGAAGCCAATGTGGGGGTGCAAGTATTAGGCATAGTTGAAAGTAACAAACCTTTAAACATTGAGTATGCTCCTGAGCATCCTATGGCAGACATCAATGGCAATATTTATAAGCCTAATGTCAATGTGATAGAAGAGATGACCAATATGATTTCAGCATCTCGTTCATATCAAACCAACGTGCAATTAGCCGAATCAGCAAAGAACATGTTGAATAAAACCCTTCAGCTTGGTCAAAGATAAGGAGTAGGAAATGGAAACTGTTAAAAGTGCAAGCACTTTAGACTCGCTTCGTTGGCAACAAGAAGATTACAAAGTTGCTGATGATAATCAGGGGATGTTAACCCAAGCCGATTTTTTTGCTTTATTGACCAAAGAGTTAGCTAACCAAGATCCAACTAAACCTGTAGACAACAATGAAATGATCTCACAGATGACGGCATTTTCAACTACTGACGGTGTTTCAGAGCTTAACGAGCAATTTACTTCATTTGCAAGTTCGATGACGTCAAGCCAAGCATTACAAGCGTCATCTTTGGTTGGTCGCAGTGTTTTAGTTGACGAAAATATTTTTGGTTTATATGAAGGTGAACAGGTTAAAGGAAAAATTTCCACTGAAAACCCCGCAAGTAATGTCAATATTTATGTTGAAAATGCCGCCGGTGAAATCATTCAAAGTATTCCAGTTGGTAGTGTTGGCGCTGGCGGTGGCAACTTTACCTGGGATGGCAACATGAGTGACGGCAGTAAAGCGCCCCCTGGTGCTTACCGCTTTAGAATTGCTGGCATGGTTGACGGCGAAGCCGCAGAACTACAAGCAATGACTTTCCGTAAAGTTGACAGTGTTACCTTAGCCGGTAATGGTGGCAGCGTGGTATTAAATTTAAATGGTGGAGGTTCTATGCCTCTTAATGAAGTCGTTGAAGTATCTGAAGGGTAGTGTAGGTCAGGTTTTAGCCTGACAATATATTTTACATACAATATTTAAAAATGTCGCACTAAAGTACGACCTACAAAAGAATTTTTAAGAGGATTAAATTATGTCATTTAATATAGCATTGAGCGGGTTAAACGCAGCTCAGAAAGACTTGGATGTAACATCAAATAACATTGCTAACGTTAACACCATAGGTTTTAAAGAATCTAGAGCAGAGTTTGTTGATGTCTATGCATCATCATTGTTGTCAGGCGGTAAAACTAAAGCGGGTGATGGTGTACTCACCTCAGAAGTTGCTCAGCAGTTTTCACAAGGCAGTATACAGTTCACCCAAAATTCATTAGATTTAGCCATTACTGGCACAGGTTTTTATGCGACAGTGCCGGGGTTAGATAGTTTAGAAAGAAGTTATACCCGCGCTGGGCAATTTAAATTAAATGACGACAACTTTGTTGTTAACTCTGCAGGTGGTCATTTATTGGGCTTCCCAGTGAATGATGATGGTTCATCCTCCTCAGTGAGTTTAAGTACGGCTACCCCTATTCAAATTCCAACCTCTTCTGGGGCGCCGCAGTTTACCACGGAAGTGGATGTTCGCATGAACTTGCCTGCAGGTGACAGCTATATTACTGGTGCGCCGCTAAACTTTGACCCAACGGATCCCTTAACTTTTAATAATTCGACTTCAGTCACCATTTTTGACTCCCTTGGTGATAGTCATGTGATGACTTATTATTTTATTAAGGAGGATCCTATTGGTGACCCTGTTGGTCCGCCAATTGTACCGGCTAGGCCAAATGAATGGATGATGTTTACCGCCATCGATGGTAATACCATTAATTTAGATGATACTGCAGGTACAGCTGCAGCTGAAGGCAGAGTAACGGCTGGTGGTTTAATTGGCGGTAGGTTAGAGTTTAGTAGTTCAGGGGATTTTGAGGCCATATTTCCTGCAACTGGATTTATAACGGATCCTTTAGGCGGTACTATATTATCGAATGGCGCTGATGCCCTTCAGACCATTACCATAGATTTTAACCTTGATACTGCAGGCCCTAATCCGAATGAACCAACCCAGTTCGCCTCTAATTTTGAAGTAACTTCATTATCGCAAGATGGTTTAGCAGTAGGCCGCTTAACCGGTATTGATATTAGCTCAGATGGTTTGATTAGAGCAACCTACAGTAATGGTACGTCACAACCTTTACAGCGTATTGCTTTAGTAAATTTTGCCAATGAGCAAGGCTTAACCCAGATTGGCGGAACCGCTTGGCGTGAAAGTATTGTTTCAGGTGAGGCACTGGCCGGTGAAGCAGGCTCAGGCACTTTTGGTTCTATTAACTCCAAAGCGCTCGAGCAAGCCAACGTAAACTTAACCACGGAACTAATTGATTTAATTTCGGCACAGCGAAACTTCCAAGCGAATTCAAGAGCGTTAGAAGTGGATAACCAACTGAATCAAACGATATTACAAATTAGATAATATTCAGAACTCAGATAATTTAGTAAACAAAGCTGCGAGTTTCGAGTGGTGCCTACCACTTAGCTGGCAGCTTTTTCTTTTTTTTCTTTTTTTTCTTTTTTTCGCCACTCGCAACTCATCACTCGTATCTTATCGTTTATCTTTCTGGCACTTTCCTTGCATTTACTAGTGTAACAATTTCAATTTTATGGAAACCATTATGGATAAGATGCTTTATGTCGCCATGAGCGGTGCCAAACAGAACATGCAGGCGTTAGCGATTAACGCCAATAATCTAGCAAATGCTAAAACGACAGGCTTTAAAGCTGATTTGGCACAAGCGCGAACTATGCAAGCTTTTGGTGAAGGTCAGCCGACACGTGTTTTTTCCATGACAGAGCGGGCAAGCCAAAATTTTGACTCGGGCGCTTTATTGACTACCGGCCGACCACTTGATATGGCTATTAAAGGGGATGGTTGGTTTGCGGTACAAACACCAGAGGTTGGAAATGCGAGGTCGCAAGTAGGAGGTAACACTCTTGCTGTTAGTAACGAAGCATACAGTAGGCAAGGACATTTACGCTTAACGGAAGATGGCACGCTAGAAACGTCAAATGGCGAATTAGTGTTAGGCGACAATGGTCCAATTGTAGTGCCTTTACCGGTGAGCAATATTCAAATTTCATCTGATGGAACTATCATGGTTCAGCCAGAAGGTGCACCTAGCAGTGAACAGGAAGAAGTTGGTCGTATTAAATTAGTAAACCCTGACGTTCGTTTTCTTGAAAAAGGGGCCGATGGCTTATTCAGACGTAAAGACGGTCAAGCAGAACTAGCTAATGCTAATGTGCAAGTGCAAGGTGGCGCACTTGAGTCAAGCAATGTTAATCCATTGTCTGAAATGACCGATATGATCGCGCTGCAAAGACAATTTGAAATGCATTTGAAGTTAATGAAAACAGCAGAAGAAGTAGATGCCAGCAGTGCTGCATTATTACGTGCATTCTAATACTGAATAAATTAGTACCAAACAAACAAACAAGTAAAACGCAGTAACAAAATTTTAGAGGTGATGTATGAACGCAGCATTATGGATAAGTAAAACAGGCTTAGATGCGCAAACAAAAGATATTGCGGTAATTTCTAATAACCTCGCCAATGCCAGTACTATTGGTTTTAAGAAAAGCCGTGCAGTTTTTGAAGATTTGCTTTATCAAAATATAAATCAGCCCGGTGGGCGTACAGCTAATGACAGTGAAGCGCCATCAGGATTGATGCTTGGCGCAGGTACTAAAGTCGTTGCGACGCAAAAAATTCATACTCAAGGGGATATGTTAACAACAGATAACTCCCTTGATTTAATGATTCAAGGCGAAGGTTTTTTTGAAATTTTAATGCCTGATGGAACATCGGCTTTCAGTCGAAATGGTCAATTCACCATGGACGAAGAAGGCAATATGGTTACCCCTGGTGCTGGTTATGCATTACAGCCGCAAATTACCATTCCAGAAGACGCCTTAAGTATTGTTATTTCGCAAGATGGTGAAGTATCGGTAACGCAGCAAGGGCAAGCAGAGCCGGCTGTTATTGGACAAATTAATACCGTTAACTTTGTAAACCCAACGGGTCTTGAGCCTATAGGGCAAAATTTATTTACCGAAACGGGGGTTAGTGGCGCGCCACAAGAGGGAGTTCCCGGTTTAGAAGGTTTCGGTATGTTGGTACAAGGTTCGTTAGAAACCTCTAATGTAAATACCACTGAAGAATTGGTTAACTTAATTGAGTCTCAGCGTGTATACGAGATGAATTCAAAAGTGATTTCTGCCGTTGATGAAATGCTAAGTTATATCAATCAGCAGCTGTAATTTACTTTTTGTTCTTATATTTTAGGTAGGAGGCAATAATGAAAAATAAACTATTTCGAGGTAGCTTAAGTTTAGTGATGGCACTATTAATTGCCCAGCTCAGTGCCTGTAGTAATACTATCGAATTAAGCAAAGCTTTACCTAATGATCCAGACTTTGCACCAATCTTACCTGATGTTGAAGAAGCGGCGATTATTCCAACAGGCTCTTTGTTTAAAGAAAATTATATCAATAATATTTATTCTGACTCTAAAGCACATCGAACAGGCGATATTATTTCGGTGATATTAAGCGAAAGTACCCAAGCAAACAAAAACGCAAAAACTGAGTTGAAAAAAGAAAATAATACTGTTTTAGATCCTATTATTGGTTTAGGCGGCAATCCTTTAACTATCAATGGTGAATCAATACAGTTTGGTATTAATCAAAATACTAAATTCAAAGGTGACTCAAAAGCCGACCAAGGTAATAGTTTAAGCGGTGACATTTCCGTGCATGTATTAAAAGTTCTGCCAAACGGTAATTTAATGATCCGCGGTGAAAAATGGATAACGTTAAATAATGGCGATGAGTATATTCGCTTAACCGGTGTTATCCGCCCTAAAGATATCAACTCAAATAACACTATTTTATCAACCAAAATTGCTAATGCACGTATTCAATACGCTGGCACAGGTAGCTTTGCTGATGCCAATGAACAAGGTTGGTTAACTAAGTTTTTCAATAGCACATGGTGGCCATTGTAATCGAGGAAATAGAAGCTAGAACCCAATTTTCTATAGGTAATATTATGAAAGCAGTATTTACAATTATCATTATTTTGCTGACCTTTTCCAGTCATGCACAGCGCATTAAAGACTTGACTGATGTTGCGGGTGTACGATCTAACCAACTTATTGGTTATGGTTTGGTAGTTGGTTTACCTGGTACCGGTGAACAAACCCCTTTTACAGAGCAAAGTTTTAAAACTATGTTAAGTAATTTTGGCATAACTATGCCAGAAAAAATGAAACCAAAAATTAAAAATGTGGCCGCTGTAGCGGTTCATGCAGAATTAACTGCATTTGCAAAAGCAGGACAAAGTATTGACGTAACGGTTTCTAGTATGGGTAGTGCTCAAAGCCTACGTGGTGGTACTTTATTACAAACTATGCTGATAGGGCTTGATGGCAATGCTTATGCTGTTGCTCAAGGTAGTTTAGTTGTTAGTGGTTTGGGAGCTGGAGGGCTTGACGGCTCTAAGGTGCTAGTAAATACACCCACAGTAGGGCGTATTGCTAATGGCGCAACAGTTGAGCGTGAAATTAAATCGCCTTTTTCAATGGGTGATCATATAACGTTTAATTTGCATCAATCAGATTTTACCACGGCAAAACGCTTATCAGACACTATTAACGATCTTATTGCTGGCTCAGCTAGAGCGATTGACGCAACGTCAGTAAAAGTGACCGCGCCAAGAGATATTTCTGACAGAGTAAGTTTCTTATCAGTTTTAGAAAACCTAGAATTTGAACCCGCATCACCTTCAGCAAAAATTATTGTTAACTCTCGCACAGGCACGATTGTTATAGGCTCAGAGGTGAAACTTCTTGCTGCGGCAATTACTCATGGTGGTATTACAGTAACGATTAATGAAGCAAGAAATGTTTCTCAACCCGGAGCATTTTCCGAAGGCGAAACGGTGGTGACCAATGAATCTAGCGTCAATGTTACTCAAGAAGATGCTCGTATGTTTGTATTTGAACCAGGAGTAACGTTAGACACTTTAGTTAGAGCGATTAATGAAGTAGGCGCAGGACCAGGGGATGTAATGGCAATTTTAGAAGCATTAGATCAAGCGGGCGCTATTCGTGGTCAGCTTATTGTCATTTAAGGATAGTAAACGGTAGTAACTTATGGCTGATAATTTTATTAATACTGCTAATTTTGAACAAGCCCGTAACTCATTAGAGTTAACTGGTTTGAATGCTATTCGTCAGCAATCAAAAGAAGGTGATGGGATAAGTAAAAAAGCTGCCCTACAAGAAGCTGCGCAGCAATTTGAAGCTATTTTTATGCAAATGTTATTAAAAAGCATGCGTAAAGCACAAGATGTTTTAGAATCTGACAGTCCGTATAATTCCCAGTCAACTAAATTTTACCGAGATATGCACGACCAACAAATGGCCGTTGAGTTATCATCTAATGGCACCTTAGGTTTAACCGATCTTATTGTTAGACAGTTAGGTGGCGATGATGATAATTTCACACCAAGAACGGTGTTACGAAATGACGGTAATCTTGAGCAGCTAAATAAAGTAAACAGTGAAAGTGATGTAGATAAACAAGCTAGCTTAAAGTTTGATTCAGCAATGTCTGACGTTGTTAACCTTAACCACTCAAACCCATTTAAAGTGTTCACTGCATCCAGTGAGTCCTCAGAATTGTCAAACGAAAGCCTAACTAGAATTCCTTTTGTGCCGTCAAGAAAATCGGTGAATGAAATGGGCTCAAGTAAGAAAAGTGAGCAAAGTGTCAATTTTACCACGCCATCATTTGCAGCGCCAAAAGATTTTGTTAGTGCACTTACCGAGCCTGCAAAAGCGGTGCAAGAAAAAATAGGCGTACCATTCCAGGTGGTTATCGCTCAAGCTGCTCTTGAAACAGGTTGGGGACAAAAAATAATTAAAGATCAACAGGGCAGTAGTTCAAATAATTTATTTAATATAAAAGCCGATAACCGTTGGGCTGGACAGCAGATTCAAAAAGACACTTTAGAGTTTGAACTAGGCGCAATGGTAAAAAAATCAGCACCTTTTAGAGCATACCAATCGCTTGAAGAAAGCTTTAATGACTATGCCGATTTTCTTGTCGGTAGTGATAGATATCAAGACGCATTACAAAATTCAAGTAATGTGGAACACTTTCTGCATGGTTTACAAAAAGCAGGCTATGCGACCGATCCACAATATGCCGATAAAATAATGGCAACCCTTCGCACAGTCACCAACTTAATTTCAAAATAGCTTTATCAGTTTAATTAACCTCTGATAAATCTATCGCTCAGAATTTGTTCTGACAGGTACGGGGTATTCGTTATGGGTGTTAATTTATATGGACTGGGTGTTCAAGGTTTGCTTGTTGCAAAGCAGTCACTTGATACCGTTGGTCATAATATTGCTAACGTAAATACTGACGGTTATTCTCGCCAAAGCACAGTGCAGGTTACTTCTGGTGGTCAACAAAGTGGTACTGGTTTCGCTGGTATAGGTACACAAATTGATGATGTGATCAGAAGTTTTGATCAGTTTTCCTTTTCTGACTTACAGGGAAATACCAGTAACTTAAGTTATAATCAGTTTTTCCTAAACAGTGTTACCCGCGTTGATCAGGTGGTTTCAGATTCAGATACATCAATCACGAATGTATTAGCTCAATATTTTTCTGCAGTAAATACTGTTGCAGATAATCCTAATTCATTAGAGTCTCGTAATAACTTAATTGAAGTGTCAAAAAACATGACATCGACCTTCACTCGCATACATGACCAACTAGATTTACAATACCGCTCGTTAAATAATGAAGTTGAAAATATCGCGCAAGAAATGACTGCTTTAGCAAGCAATTTAGCTGAAGTTAATGGTCAAATTCAATTAGTGTGGGACAACGGAACAAAGCATTTACCTAACGATTTATTAGATCAAAGAGATCGCCTTGTACTTGAGATAAGTGAATATACCGATGTATCTACAATACAACTTGATAATGGCGCAATAAACTTATTTATTGGTACAGGTCAGCCGTTAGTACTTGGACAACAGGCATTACAAGTTGAAGCGATAGTGGGTAGAACGGACAACGCTAAACTTGAACTTGCTTTAACGAGTAATGGTTCAGTCCAACGTTTACGTGGCGATGTAATGGGTGGGAAAATTCAAGCACTTTATGATTTCAGAGACAACGTATTAGATAAAGCCTTTAATCAATTAGGTCAAACAGCCATTGGCATTGGCCACTCAATGAATGAGCAGCAAAAACTTGGTTTAGACTTAAACATGCAAGTGGGAACTGATTTTTTCAATGATGTTAATAGCCAAAACGCTATGACTCAGCGCGTCTTAATGACAAATGATGGTTTAGGTGAAGCAACATTAGGGGTGCAAATTGAGGATGTTTCTTTATTGCCGCCTGATAATTTTGAATTAACCGTGGTAAGTTATTCAGCTGTTGTACCAGAAACAGTACAATTTCAATTAACCAATTTAACTGATGGTTCACAAACCTTATTACCTGCACAAGATTTAACGGTATCACGCAATATTGATGTTGCCGAATATGGTTTTAGCATTAATGTAGATTCGGTAAATGCTGGTGATCCCTTGCAAGCAGGTAAGCGTTTTGAGTTAAGACCAACACGTTTAGGTGCCCAGTTGTTTGAAACGCAAATGTCAGACTCGGCATTAGTTGCTGCTGCTGGTAATCAAATACTAATTACTGATGGCACTATCAACACTGGGGTGAGTGAATCACGCATTACCCAAATAACAAACCCAAATGATGTGAATTACCCCTCGCCAGAAGATGTTACAACAAATCCGGTTACCCCAGCTAAAGGTTTGCGAATTGAAGTGACTGAAGCTCCGTTAGGTACATTCACCTATCAAGTTTTAGATGCTAATACAGGCGTACCCATTGAAGAGCCTGCAGGTACACCTTTAACGGGTTTAGCCTTCACTGTACCTCAGCAAACCATTAGCCATGCTGGTTTTGATATTGAAATTACCATAGAAGATACCGCTGCACTTGATAATTACACTTTCACACTTGATTACAATGAAACAGGCGTGGGTAGTAATGAAAATTCACTGGTTATGGCGGCATTTCAAACGGATAAAACGTTAAATGGAGGTCGTTCTACTTTTCAAGATAACTATGCATTGATGACTTCAGATATTGGTACCGTAACGAGTAGTGCTGATGTACGATTACAATCATCAGAAGTTTTATATGAACAATCTAGTGATAGAGTAACTTCAGTTGCCGGTGTTAACTTAGATGAAGAAGCTGCTAATTTACTGAAATACCAAACGGCCTACAACGCAGCAGCAAAAATTGTATCGATTGCAGATGAATTAATGGAAACCTTACTCGCCGCGGTTAGATAGAAATTCAGTTTCGAGCTTTTAAGTACGAGTATTCAGTTACGGGTTTCGAAAACACCATGCTGGGCTTGTGAGGGCTTCGCAACTCGCCTCTTTCCTTTCTCGAAACTTCTATAACTTGTAACTTCTCTTGCGAGCGCACTTTGCTCTTGTCCCCGTCAATCCTATGACTACGTCTGTGGCACTAATTTTGCATTTGATTAACTAACAAAGTCAATAAATGCCAAATAGGGGTCTGTAGTGCGTATTTCAACTCAAACATTTTTCCAACGAAATACAACATCTATTCTAGAAAGCCAAGCTCGAACTAGTAACTTAAATGTTCACTTGACTGAAGGAAAGCGTGTCTTACACGGAGCAGATGATCCTGTTGCTGCGGCTTCTATTCAACGTTTAAAGCAAACTATTTCTGTTAACGAACAATATGTTAAGAATATTGAAGTGGCTGATGCCGCTAATGCGCAAGAAGAATCAACTCTTGGTCAAATGGTTAATATTATGCAGCGCGTTCGAGAATTACTCGTTTCGGCTGGCGATGGTATTTACAGCTTAGAAAATTTGGATACGGTTGCTCAAGAACTAGAAGAATTAAAAGAAGAGCTAGTGAGCTTAGGCAATACCCGAGACGGCAATAGCGAATATATTTTTGCTGGCTATGATGTTGACTCAGAACCTTTTCAAGTAAATGAGTTTGGTACGGTTGAATTTTTTGGCGATAAAGGTATTCGCGAGTTGCAAGTTGGTTCAGGGGTTGATGCGGCAATAAATGATTCAGGCTTTGATGTCTTTATGAATTTATCTAGCGGCAACGGCTCATTCAACTCTACTATTGGCGCGAACAATACCGGCTCTGGCGTTATTGAGCAAGGTGTGGTTTTTGACCCTTCAATTGCGAGTACTTTTCAAGGTGAAGAATACAGCATTCATATGACCGACCCGGGTGGTGGTCAACCTAATCAATATAGTGTTTATAGTATTGAAGCGGCAAGTGTTGCCGGGAATGCCACGGTAAAACTTGCCGGAGTGGATTTAAATGACGCTGCTATTGCTAACGTTAACCCTGCTACTGTTTATCCTAATGCGGGTAGCTCAATAAATATTGCATTTTTTGCTACCGCAACACCTGGCGAGTTTGAAGTTCAAATAAATGGGCAAACATCTCTACCGGCAATATATGACGCTAATATAGCAACAGCTCAACAGATTGCAATTGATGGAATGACCATAGAAGTTGAAGGTATTCCTACCGCAACAGACAGCTACCAAGTTAATAAATACATAGCGCCAACACAATATTATCAAGATCAAAGTATCGAATTTAATGGTGTTAGAACCAAATTAAAAGGTGACCCGCTAGATTTGGATGTTTTCACTTTATCTCCTAGCAGTAATACCGATATTTTTGCCACTATTCAAAGTGCTATAGACGCATTAAGAATTCCTGGCGATACCGATACCCAAGAAGCACTTCGATTAACGCAATTAAATATGGCGCAGCTAGAGTTAGACGCCGGTCTCGACAACATTGTCAACACTCGCTCAAGAGTGGGAGCCCGTATGCAAACACTGTCAAACCAAACTTCAATTAGTGAAGAGTTCAAATTAGTTTCACAGTCGGCGATGTCAAAACTTGAAGATTTAGACATGGCGCAAGCAATCAGTGAACTACAGCTAGAACAAACCAAACTAGAAGTTGCGCAACAAACTTTTGTACAGCTACAACGCTTAAATTTATTTGACTTAATACGATAAGAACACCTTAGAAATTAATTTTATTTTTATAGTTGGCACACATTTCGCTTAACTTATATACAACAAGACAATAATACTGTTTTTTGACACTAACTGGCAACTAATTGCCCACCGCAAAAAAAAGCGGCAAAGAAAAGAAGATAATAGGAGCTAACCATGCCACAGATTATTAATACTAATATAATGTCGCTAAATTCACAGCGTCAATTGAATAAATCTCAATTGATGCAGAATGAAGCCATGGAGCGTTTGTCTTCTGGACTTCGAGTTAACAGCGCAAAAGATGA
>Ga0209184_1001174_pt1 | contig 18880 bp, 15 predicted proteins | sample EN8Hudsemesocosm_2_FD_184627 | JGI IMG/M metagenome (GOLD analysis project Ga0209184, IMG submission 184627) | Methane-oxidizing microbial communities from mesocosms in the Hudson Canyon - EN8C Hudson Canyon (SPAdes) (version 2) | ecosystem: Environmental > Aquatic > Marine > Cold seeps | place... | reverse complement strand
TCAGCTTTACCTTCTTCTAATGCAGAGGCATGTTCTTTTAATGATTCTCTTACAGTACCTTTATCGTTAATAGTGTTTTTGATGCCTAATCCGTGAGCATAATATGTAAATGTTTTTCTGCTTACTTTGGTGTGGCGTAGATAGAATGTGGTTTTTGGTTATTAAAGAGTAAGTGATTAAAATATGGCAATATAGAGCTGAACTACTTACTATCATTTATATTACGAAAACACCCATTGAAAGGATTATTAGTTATTTGAATAAGCTTACAATATAACCTACTTACTTTTTATGAAGCTATGTATTAACCAAACTAGAATATGACCATCATTTAGCTCAACTACAAAATCAGGAAAAAGTTAGCATTTGCCAACTGCAAGCGAAAATAAATTTCATCTAGTCTAACTATGTTACGTCCCAATGCTTAACTTTTGCCATCAAGTAAATTGAATAAAATCACCTGATATACTTTGATGCAAGGGTATTTGTGCGATTAAGTATGTTGACAATAAAACCTCTAAAAATTGGCTCTATTATAATTGCGATAATAATTGAAACCATTAAGGCTGAAGTTAGTCCGAAAAATGCTGAGGCTAGGTTATTAATCTCAAAATGATTTATCAGGATAAACTTTACTCTATTACCTACAGTCTCGTGCAATAGGTAGAATGGGTATGTTGTTAAACCTAGAGTTCTTAAAATGTTTCCTGTCATCTTGTTTAATGGTATACGAAAACTTGATTTTATAGAAATAAACATTAACAAACACATCACATAAAAAATTAATATAGGTATTGAAATACCCGTTAATATCGATAATTCAAGAGAATTTATTTTTTGAAATATCTCCCCCCCCCTAGAAGCAACCTCTAAAGAGCCTGCAATAAGTGAAAGTACAATATACTTTATATCTTTCCTTTCTAACTCCCCCACACTTGAAAGCCAAAAATATATTCCTATAGAGAAAAAGACACCATGCCTAAGTAAGGTTGTATTTTTTATACCATAGCCAAACTCTAAATACGGGAGATTCAATATATGCCAAGTGTGTAAGGAGTAGAAAAGAATATATATTGAACTAGTGATAGTTAAATAAGGAGCAATTAGTTTTATGCTTTTAATGTTGAAGGAAAACATTAAAAATGCAATTAACGTATAAAATGATAACTCAATTGGAAGAGTCCAGTACGCTGTAGCTAAATATGGCCCTGAAGGCAATAAGAAAAAAGAACGAATAAATTGGCTATATTCAAATCCAGAGCTTTGAGTGACAATAATACAACTAATCACTGCACAAACCATTGCCGCAGGATATAAACGCAGAAAACGAGAACGAATAAACCTGACAACTGTCGTGTTATTTGCTGAGTTGGCTATAACAAAACCTGATAAAACAAAAAATATTTGAACACCTATCCACCCAAAATGAGCAAATATTTCTGTCTCTTCGGTCTTCCAAGTCAAATGAAAAATAGCGACTATTAAAGCTGAGAAAAAACGAACGAGATCTAAACCATAATAATAGCCATCATTAGACTTTAAACTCACTTTAAAGCCACTAGTTGTTCTACATTCAATAGAAAAGCAACATTCACAATAACTAACAATACTAATAAACCAATAGAAATAAGACGTTTATCCTGAATTATAGGGACTAAGAGCAATAACAGAGGCGTTATCCAATGTTGTGTATACATAAACATTTCACGACCAAATAGAATATGTAAAACAAAATTAAAAGCGACAATGAGACCGCAAACTAGATAGAGGTTTTGCCACCTTTTTACAAACACAATTTTTTTTGCATGAAAGGCTACAGCCCCCCAAATAATAGCAACAAAACCTAATAGCAAAAGATCACTTTTATCACGAGTAAAAGATATAGCATTGCATGTAAAATCGATACATTGATTATTGTCTGCTAGTTTAGGAAATACACCTATAAAACTATTAATTGACGCACTAAATAAGTTAGCAGAGTTTCTTTTTAACTCCCAAAAAGAAGAAGTCATAAACCTTTCTATCCATTTACTGCCTCCTTCGCTACCTGTTTTATAGTCTAGTATAAAGTGGCTTGTTTTATAAAAAACTATGACTGCTAACAATGCAATGATGGAATAAAATGAAGCTTTTTTGACTGCATTGAACCAGCTTAATTGTTCATTTTTTAATAGGTGTACGAAAAATACAAGATAAAAAATACAAATATTTGTGATTGTGATGCCTGATAGTAAAGTTGCAAGAGTAATCCAAACAAGAACATTCCCACTAACTTTTTGTTTTTCATTTTCAAGAAAGTAGTAGATTAAATAGGATATAAAAAAGCATGAGATAGCATAGGTTTCAGGAACAATAGCAAATACAATATTGCTAAAACTAACAGCAAATATTAATGTGAAAACATTTGCGTCTAGCTTGTTTATATTCAATAAGGTTAATATTCTATAAAAATAAACTAATGTTAAAGCCGAGAATATCGGGCTAATACTTAATGCAATTATTTCCCTAAATTCAAGCCTATCCGTAACCACAAATAAATTAGAATAAATCATTTCAATTATCCTAATCGGAATAGAAAACAATTCTAAAAAAGCATGACTTATTGCATGGCGTCCCCAACCATGTGCAAAAGACGCAAGATTGGAGCTTGGATCAGTATCAAAAAATATATCAAAAACTGAAAAATAGCCTTTATCATACCAATGTATTGCAAGGGAATAACACAATAAGCAATAAACAAAACCAAATAATAAAACAAATTTTAAATTTCTATCAACTACCACTTCATACATCCATTTATTGAGAAATTAATAATACACCAGCAAGAACAAGTAACGTACCTATCACTTTAGTAAGTGATAATGGTTCATTTAGAAACCAATAAGCAAACATCATGGTTCCAATAAAACCTATACCTACAAAGGGATATGCTTTACTTACATCTATTTTGGACAGAACAAGTAACCAAATACCAGCACTAGAAACATAAGCAGCTAGACCAGCAACAATAGAAATATTGGTAAAAATTGTAATGCCAGCGGTTAACGCATCAGAGTTTAGCGCAGCTTGTACTGAGCTATTAGACATTCCATGTTTAAGTAGTATTTGAGCTACTACAGAAAGGAATACGCTAATAAGAATAAAAGAAAGTGTCAATGTTGTCATAATACCTGCGCCAATAAAGCAATGAACCCCATAAATCCAATAGTTACAATACTTCCTTTATCTTTTAAAGAAAAAACAATAGGGTCATCATGCATTTCTCCTCGATGAGTTTTTATCCACATTCTCATCATCCAATAACAAAGCGCAGGTAGAATCAGCCACAGCAAGGTTGGTTGCTGATACTGATCAGCAAGTACATTGCTGTTAACGTAAAAACAAAACATCAAAATAGAAAGCATCGCAGAGGATGTACCTATACTCATAAGCACCATATAGTCTTCCACATGGTAGTCTCTGCCAGTGGTACGTACCTTTGTTGTTTCCTCTAATGACTTCAATTCAGCACACCTCTTGATAATGGCCAAACTCAAAAAGACAAACATTGAGAATGATAAAAGCCAAAATGACATGGTGACACCGACAATAACCGCACCAGCGATTATACGGACAGTATAAAGAGATGCTAAAGCTATAACATCCATGCCAATATACTGTTTTACTTTAAGTGAATAGGCCAACGTTAAAACTAAATACAGAATTAATACCAAATTAAATAAATCATTCAAGGTTGAAGCTATAGCAAAAGCCAATACAAACAGAATGATGGCAGCTATTTTTCCATTAACTAAGCTGATTGTACCCGCAGCTAAAGGGCGACTCTTTTTTCTTATATGACTTCGATCAGACTCTAAATCAAGTAAATCATTGATAATATAGGTGGCAGATGCCAAACAACTAAAACTGATAAATCCAAGTACAGATAAGAGAATTGAATCACTATCCATGAATTTACCAGAAACTATTAAAGGTACTAAAATCAGTAAATTTTTAAGCCATTGATGAACCCTAAGCTGCTTAATCCAAACTAATTTAGATACATATGAGTCATCAAATGTTTTTGATGTAGGTGATTGTACTGCTAATTTCTTAGCTTTTTTAGTAGGATTGACCAGGTAGCTTTCTTCACATTTTTCAAAAATTATAAAATCCTCTCTAGAGTTTCCAGCATAAGAGAACTTTTCATTTTTGGACTGTATAAGCAAAAGCTTGGCTTTTCCTTTTAAGTTAGAATTTATATCGCTGCTTATATATGAATCAAATAAGTCAGACTCATTGCAAATTCTTTTGGCGTATTTTTCGTTACTGGCAGTTGCGAGTACAACTTTTCGCCCTTTAGATTTTTCTTCTAATAAAAAAGTATAAAATTCACTATTCAAGGGGAGAAGTTTTGTGTCTACATCTGCACGTTGAGACAACTGATGTTTTAAATAAGCCTTTCCTTTTAACAGCCAAAAAAAACATAAAAACATGTTCAATGGATTGTTTTTTATAGCAATAACCAAGCTTTCAAAAAGCAAGTCAGACTTAGTAAATGTACCATCAAGATCGACATATAATGTCGAAGGGATTACAGCATGTTCTTCCATGAAATATCCATGTAATAAAAATCAAAGGTCAAGTATCAAGTATCAAGTATCAAGTATCAAGTATTGAATTAATGCGATTAAGCATTGTCTCCTTCATTAGAGGAACTAAAGCCTGAAAAAAACGCTTTCGCCAAAGCAATTGCTAATGCTTCTCTATCGTTTTTATCATCAGTACAGCGAGTATCATTTGATTCTAATACTTTCAATATTTGCTGGTAGTTATTGTTGCTCATAAATAATCCCCTATTAAATAAGATTTTACTTTATCTTAAGAAGCTTTAAGTTCTAAAGCTTTTAACAAACTGCGTAGTGCATCGAACTCACATGACTTTAGAACAGATAGACTTTTCAAAGCACAACAAATATCAGCAAGCTTATAAAATGCATCTTCATAGTGACAATGATTCAATTTTTCTTCTATCGAAGCAAACCTCATTGATGCGGATAAGTGTTTGTCAGCAAGCTCTCTTAGTTTTATGAATTCAAACATAATTTCAATATCACTAAGATCATGCGCTTCCTCATTTAGATCTTCATCATTCAATGTAAACATTGTTTAGTCTCGCTATATTTTGCAAATAGCAGCATTGAAAACTCTTCAAGGCGAGCAATATCAATTTTTGTCATGTGCTCTTTACGTCCAAAAGAGCGAAGCAATCCTTGTATGATCATCCATGCTTCTAAATAGCGATTTTCAGATACTTTTTTAATCATGAAAGTATCGCTGCATACATCAAAGATAAATTGATTGGGTATACTCTGAACTTTTTTAGTGACATCAAGTATTTGCTCGTCAGTCAATATTGGTAATTCCATTATTTCTCCCGTTTTAAATTAGCTTTAAACCTAAACTCGATTAAGACCTGTCTTAATTTACCAATACACTCCCTATCCAGCTCTGACGAATATTTATTCTTAAAAAGCCGAGCATGAATACGTTGCACTATCATCCACGCATCATCAAAATTTGATCTGATTATTTGAATGCTGAGTCTAGAGTTTTCTAACTCTTGCCGTAAGTTTGAATGAACTGATTCAACAGTTAATTTGTACTGCCGATAAGGTTCAAAATAAATAAATGCCATGTCAATTATTGCAAAGCAAACGAGATAGATTAGTTATAACCATTTTACACCTCAAGTATTTCATTTTGATATGTAGATATAGTTCATTTTTTATGTGATGACAACCAAATTAAATATGAAATAAATTAATTTAAATGTTTAATTAATAAAAGATTATTTTTATTTTTTTCGAACATTAATTCTTATGATTTCAACTATAAAAGTAGGTTTTTATAACTTTTTAATGTGAGGGGTGTTTTGGTAACAAGGGAATTTAAATTAGGCTAAATAAAATATCTAGCCTAATTTTTAAGGGGGATTAAAGTCCTAAAATCTGTTTTCCTTGGTTGAAAGTTATATCAACAGGAATATTGGCTTCTGTTAGTCTACTTAAGTCATCAGTTAATTGTTTCTTGATTACACCGCTTTCTGTAAATAACTTACCGACACCTTCATAATCACCATCACCTTGTAATGTTAATATAAGCGTTGATAGTGAAGACATTGATTCTCGCATCTTCTCCATGTTAACGCTGTATAGCCCTTTTTCATCACGACTAAATGCTCCCATTTCTTGGAAGTAATTAAAACGAATCATATTGGCTTTGCCGTGAGCACTTGACGCTCCAAAACGTACTGAGCGAAATATACCAGCAAGGAATGTAGTGTAATAATCCTCTAGCTTCCCTTCGGTTAAAACACCTTTATCAAATAATTCTGTCACCATATAAAGCCCTAAAATATCAGCTTTACCTTCTTCTAAAGCAGATGCGTACTCTTTAAGTGCTTGTCTGACGGTTACATCACTGTTCAATACTGTCTTGATGCCCAACCCATGAGCGACCTCGTGAAACATTGTGTTGGTAAAAAAAGCATCAAATGTTATGTGTTTTAATTGCTCTGGAGCTATCAACTGATCAGCAATGGGAATTAAAATATGATCAAACTTAGCTTTCATTGCATTTTTCAACTGTAAGCGTCTAGTACCTTTCTTAAGCTGTACTTCTTCGTCATTTGGCAAGTTAATTGCGATAGTTTTGCCACCTGCATTTGAATGTCCAGCATAATAGATAACATCATAGGCGTTAATCTCTGAATCAGAACCTGACATTTTGGGCTTGTAAGATTTTTTTACGGGTAGTCCCTTTTGTAACTCAGGTAAGTAAGCTGCAAATTTAGCTAATTTTTCACTCCATTTTAAATCTTTAATTAATACGTAAGCTTCAAATGCCGCACGATAACCAAAAAGTTGATCTTCATAAGTTTCAATCGGACCAATTACGACATCAATAGGGTTAGTCTTCATACTCATCCATGCTAAATCAGATGGTTGGTATTTATCTGTAACTAATGCTTCTGCTCGTAGTTTTAGGTAATTTGAAAACTCCGTATTGTCAGCAAGCTGAGATGCTTTGTTTAGTAAAGCGGCTGCTCTTGTTAGTTCTTCATTATAGATCTCAGAGTAGGGGACTGCTATTAGCTTTCCTTCACTGGTGCGCTGAACAATTGAATATAAACTGTCACCTTCAAATTCCGATGCTTCATATTCATCTTTAGTCATATCTTTAGGGTAAAACTCTGCACCATGATGCTTGGGTTCTGTATTTGATAAGAAGGGAGTCTCATTCGATAAGCGATCCCAAGAACCATAGTTGATCTCTGCAAATTTACGTACATCGGGATCATGTATTTTCCCAAGAAATTCTACTTTGTTATCACCAAAGGCTTGTTTCCAAAATAAGTCATCCATTATTTCAGATGCCTCAATCAATACCTTGATCATCTCTTGTTGATTATCGCTTAAATGGCTTAGGTCAGCATTTAAATCTACAGGGTGATAGATATTAAGCCTTTCTTTATTGCCAATGAACTGCTGATACTGTTGAGTTAACCCTATTTCATTATTGTCCGAACATGCAGTTACAGTTCCTAATGCCACTGATAATAAAAGGGTGATTTTTATTTTTTTAAACATCTGTTATCTTCTTTTTAAAGTTGGTTTTATTTTTTATTAATATATCAAAAGGTATATTTATATTTTTATCATGTTCATATCATGCTTTGCATTAAAAACTTAGCGAGAATATATTATGCGATCAACGTTTCATCCCTAACTCTACCTGTCATGAATGCTTCTTGATTTGCTTTTGCTCGTTCCAAAGCATCAATAGCCTCAGGTTTGATATTATCAAGGAATTCACGACTATGTGGTAGGGTGCTTGCTAATAATTCTACTATAACGTTTTCCGATTGAAGTCGATGAACAGTTGTCACATACATCTCTGTTGTACGAATATTTTGATGCCCTAATTGGTATTTTAACCAACTATGAATATCAGCAGTATTAGCACTTGTTATTGTAATCTTATTTTCTTTACCCCACCTGTAAAGCATCTGTGTTGCTCCTGTATGACGCAATGAATGAGGTGTTACCTCAAATCCAAGGTGGTTACTAGCTTGTTTAAATATTTCCTGAAGCTCCCTTATTGAAACAGGTGTTCCATTTTTATTTAACCAAGTAAATTTCATGCCAGCGTCACGCTTTTGTTTTATGGCGTGTTTTTTATATATGTATTTATCGAGATATAACTGATGGCGTAAATCGTACACCGTATCCAAGTATTCATCGAATATCATTTTCATGGTCGTGATATGAACTAAGCAATTTGCAGGTTTTTGCCCTTTATTGATATAATTGAAACGTTGGTATTGCAAATCGCCTCGTGTCATTTGAGCATATCGTTCCCAACGCTTATTCATTGGATTAATGCCTATTGGGAATTGAATGACTCCACCAATTCGTAAAAAGGTTTGCATCATTGTTGCTGCCATAACAGCATAAACTACATCTTCTTTATAAAGGTAATTATACAGTTTGAACCAGTTATCCATGCTGATTACTTTATCTCTGTAATCATCCCTTTTGACACAAAACCTGTCAGGAACAGCCGTTTCGATTGAGGTTTCTCTTATATTCTCTCTAGTGTGCGAGAGGATATCATCATCTTTGTCAGTGCGATGTTTTATTGTGGTTCGCTCTGGAAAGACCATGTTGTGATTTACATTTTCTATGGTCAGGAATTCATAAAATAACCTCCAGCTACTTGCATATATTTTTAGACTTTCCCCTGTCCACTCGTATTCTTCATGTAAGTGATTGATTATCTGTGATACATGTTCAAAAGTTGCGGTTCTATAATCGAGATAAACGATATCCCCATTTTCATCTTCATAACTATTTTCTGCAAATATGTTAATTAAATATGCAATGTGGTGAGCAATATTTTTAATAGTTATTTGAGTGGTTTCTTTTAATCTAGGTCGCAATAATGAACGGTAGTGATAGCGGCACAATACAAAATTCAATAAATCAGTATGGACTTCGCCACCTTCAAAGTAAGGGATTGGAACATCACCATCCTTTAAGTGGTTGAATATTATTTTTCTCATATATTTAATCCTGCGTTGATAGATTCGAATGCAAATCCACGATCTAATATTGTTTGCATTTGTCCTGTTTTTACTATCAAAACAGCTTTTTTCTTGGCTCTTGTTATCGCTGTATATAACCAGCTTCGTTCAACTAACTTTGAATTATCGACAATAATAATTACAGTATCAAACTCACTACCTTGTCCACTATGACAAGTTATTGAGTATGCATGTTGCAGATAATATTCACCTTTTGATATATCTTTAATATCACTAATTTCCAAAGCTTTTAGACCTTCCAGTTTGAATTCAACCACAAGGTCAGCGTATTCAGGTCTTCCACTTGTTTGTAATATCGTTTGACCACTAATAATACGACCTGTTGAGCCATTAACTAGTCCAAGTTTTTCATCATTACGTTTGTAAATTACTTCATCATTTATTCGAAATTCAGGTGATGCGGTAATGATGGCATCGCGTTTACGAAGCAATTTATGAAGCATGATGTTGATTTCTGCAACCGTTTTCTTTCTTGCGCCAATGACATAAATATCTTCATTTTCTTTAATGTTTGCGATGTATGTGTCACGTACAATATCTAGTACATTTTGATTGTCATCATATTCAATAATTTCAACTTCTTTGTTGCTGGCAAATAACTCACCAGATTTAATGCTTTCGGCAGCATTAACAATTCCATCTAGGTTTCGATAGTTCTGTTTTAACTTTATCGCTGGTACTTTTTTTGAATTCAGTAATTTATGAAAAACGAGACCAATACCAATTGGTGAAAGTTGCGCCCAATCACCAATAAAGACAAGTCGAATAGATTTTCCTTCAAAAGCTTTAAGCACCCGATACATGGTTTGTAAATCAACCATTGATGCTTCATCTATATGAAAAACAGGAACGTCATAATTATCTAAAAATGACTTATCTTTAGTCATTTTACTTAACAATGTTGCAATCGTGTATGCATCATCATCAGTTTGTTGAATGAGGCGTTGAGCAGCTTTGCCTGCGAGTGCAACCTGTAAAACATGCTGCCCTGCTTTTTTGATCATGTGATTTACAGCGTAAAGTACTGATGTTTTACCAGTTCCAGCACCACCACTGATAAGTGATATTGTACTTGTTAATACTGTTTTAACTGCTAGTTGCTGGTCTTTATTGAGGTTATGACTAGATGGAAGTTTGTAATCTGTTATTTCATCGTTTGATATATCAATATCTTCAATATGTTGTTCAATTCTCAGCAGTAGTTGATCTTGAACATATTGCTCAATCATAGCAACACCAGCTATGGCATAAGTTTGATTATATAAATATTTATTGGGTGAATCGTCTTGCATTTCTCTAGCCCAATTACTGACAGGATTCAACTCTGAATGTTTTATTATAATTCGTGGTGGCGAAATGTTAGCGGCACTATTGGCAGCAATAATAGCTTTTAGGGATAGTTTTGAACCGACCAACTTATCAAGCTCTGATTGAAATTCAAGAGGGTGAACTTGGGTGTGTCCTTCTTTTAATTTTATATAAATAGCTTCTTCTACAGCACAAATTAACCGTCTATTGTCATCATTGGCAATGTTCATTGCATTAGCAAAAATCTCAGCATCTTTATATGAAGAAAAAGCCCACAATCTAAATGGATCGTCTTTTAATTTATCAACGGTATCTTCTTTGTAAAATGCAAAAGCTTTCATTGCTGAAATTTTTATGCGGTTACGATTTGTTGGTGTAGCTTTCTTTAATACTTCTTCAATAAACTCAATTAATTTTTCTTTTCCGCTTTGTGAATGCCATTGATTTACCATAACTGTTGCAGATGCACGAGAAATACGATCAATTGCACAGAGGGACTCAATATCTTTTTTTTCAAGCACTTTAACGAGGTTGTTAGGAAAGGCTTTTAAAATGCGTTCTGTGATTGATTTGCCAATGCCTATTCCCTGCATTAAGAAGTCAGAAATCAAATCATTTGAAACAGGAATGTGCTTTATTTGGTTAGCATAAAGTTGCTCACCAAATTTATCATGAATATTAAATGTTCCATCAACAGCAATGTGCTGACCAATTTCTACATGTTGGTCAGTATCATCTAACAATACACGCAAGGATGAATTTTCAGTCTTTAGCCGAAAGATTTGACGTTTATCAGATTGAAAAATCAGCTTGGTTACTGTTCCCGTTGCTTGCTCCATTAATGTGCTCCTGCAATTTTAATCGATGCAAGATTTGAACTAAGTATAGATTTTTCACGTTTCTTGTACTGTTCGATCTCATTTTTTAATTTATGATTATTAGTTTCAAAACGTTTACGCTCTTCACGTTCACTAGCTAATTGCTCTCTAACATCTTTAAGTTGTTGTTTAAGTTTTGATATTGCAGCAGAAGTCATCGTATCTTGCATTTCATCAAGTGCTGTTTCTGAGGCATAAGAAGTGGTTTTTACTTCATTATTTGCAATCATCACATCAATATCAGCCAATTTTTCTTTAACCGTTATATTTTTAGAAAAAAACGTTGGGGCTGACTTTATATCTTCTATTGGTTGATCTAAGAAAAATGACCATATTTTTTTATGATAAATTCTATTTTTATTATTGGTCGGCCATTGGTAAATATCATTTGATAGTCGAGATTCAAGAAAAGCTAAAAAATCCTTAGCGTTATCGTCACCAATTTGCTTTGTTGTTTTAGCATCACTTGTAATAAAGTGACGTTGGCGTAATTTAAGTTCAGTAGCTTCGATGTCAGCTTTAAATGACTGTCGTAAATTTACAGGCTTAACATCTAACCCAACGGCATCAGCAAGCTTTGCACGATCTAATTTAGACTTTTTCTTATCAAGCCAGTAAATTATTTTTGCATCATCACTAACGAGAATACCATTAAGGATTTCTTGTAATTTTAAACGTCTAAGTTGACCTAAAGACTGTTTGCCAATAGTGCTATTCCCGTACTGTATTTCTAGTGCCTGCCTATCCATGTCGCACCACCATTATTTCATCAAAGTCTTCAAATACATCAACAACCTCAAGCTTATTGAATTTATCCTCTAAGGTTTCATCATCCAATCGCTTATCAGGTGGGCGTTTATTATTTCTCTCCATAAGAACAGTATAAGGAGTATCAAAAAATACAGCACAAACTTTAATGTCATTTTGATGCTTGTATTTATATATTGAGCTAAACCATGAACTTCTATCGGATTTTGTGAGGTTTGTAGCATCAACAACTACAGGATGTCTATCTCCATAATAATTTGATTCTTTAGACCAGTGAGTTTTTCCGCTACATGGCGCACCTACAAGAATATAGACTCTTGTTAGCAAAGGTCGTTTTAATAGTTCTTCAAATTCGTGTCGAGAAGTTCGCCAAGCAGCATCTCTAATGTTTTTATTATGAAAAGAATATTTTCCATTTTTATTCAAATGGTTATCTGGAGATACTACTTTGGATTCTGTAAATGTTGTTGTTTGTGTGTTTGTATTAGATCGTTGTAAATTGCTATGTGCAATATCAACAGCAAGGTGATTTTGCGCTTGTAACTTATCATCTTTTTGTTTTAATTGATTTTTCAGTCCGAGAATTTGCTTTAAAGAAGCCCTATACTGTGCTTGAGCATTATCTTTTTCACTTTCCATTAATTCTTTAGCTTCTATGGCTAAAGCAATCTCTGACTTAGTTTTACTTTTTGAAAATTCTTCTCTAAATTTAAGAATTACTGATTTTATAGAGTGATATTTATTATTAATTTCATCATCTTTTAACTTAGATGTATGTAGATATGTATCGTTAACACCAGCTTGTTCGCAAACTTTTACGATAGAACATTCATTAATTGAACCTTTTGCGTTTGCTCTTATTTTTGAACGTTCAAAAGCATCATACAATGCACTTATTCTTTCGTCATGAGTACGAGTATCCCTTGTTTTTTTGCTTTTTATATTAGTCAAAATAACCTACCTCACGTTCATCAGAATAAATATCTTTAAGTATTGTTCCGTAATTTTTTACAAAAATTTCAGCTTCATTTTTTATATCAATGGATTGATGACCAACCGCTTTTAAATACTTAATATAATAATCAAACGTTCCAAGTAAATCACGACTCCAAGCTTCCCCGAATAATGCATCTGAGCATTCTTTGCCAACACATTGAGCAGGGTTAGGTAATGTGGCTAATGCATCAGTTATTTCTTTGCTAACACCGTTTTCTTTACGTTTTTCACGATTCTCTAGTTTCGCACATGGAGTATCTGAACTATCACTACAGTTTCTCATGCAAACAACAGACATTGGTGTTTTAAGAGCATATATTTGATTCTCTTGAATTCGGGAAAGCAGCATTTCTTTAATACGATCTTTGAGATTTACTTGCATCTGCATTTGGGTCAATGATTCATTTTTTAGCTCATTATTTAATTCACTTTTAATGTGCTCTGAGCCAATGAGCATTTGTTTTCCTTTGGTTCCTGATAATTTCCCTGTAATCATTCCGTTTGCCATATTCTCAGCTAATGTGTTTTGGGCAATGGTAATGTTTTTGTGTCGTTCAGAGATAACTAAGGGATTATGAGAAAGGTATGCATCTGGCATCAGTGCATTACTGTGACCAAATAATTTTTTTAATATTAAAATGGCAGCTATGCTATTAGCACCGATGTATCCTGCTAATGTTGCTCTTATGCAGTGAGCGGTAGCTTCTTGTTCATCACTCAGAATTGTATTAAGAGTGATGTTGTAGTGGTTGGCAAAACTTTTTATTAAATTGTTGAATGTCTCGCCACCATTCATTTTTCTCTCATCACCACTTGTGTTGTCTGAAGATCTGGTGTTATTTTTTGTAAATAAAAATGAACCTGAACGGTTGATTTTGGCAAGTGAAGCTAATTTTACCGCTTTAACTGTTTGCTCTGGTACTGGTATAACGTAGTTTGGAAGATGTGTTTTTTTTATGTCAGTGATGAGATAGTGCAATAAGTCATTTCGCTTAGATGGTTGACAACAATTATTTTCAAGGTTTCGCATGTCTACATTTCGAAGACCAGTAGTTAGTAATATTATCCAAGCTGCCGCACCTTGAGTTAATTGCTCCAACTTAGAGTACCAAGAATGTGTTATTTTTCCTTTATAGTGATTGTTTTTTTCATATTTGGTAAATGGTAAGATTTTACTAAGTTTTTCACCATAATTAGTTTCAATGAATTCACCAACTTCCAAGTTAATCTTATGGGTGTCATAAGCTTTATTTGTTTGATGAAAATCTTCGATGTAATTAAATACACTCTCTATTGTTTCGAAGTGCTCATTAAGAAAAGGGACTGCCTTTTTTACTATTGCGCTTACGATCTCAAACTTTAATGGAGGGTAGGATTTTGTTGTCGTGTCTATTCCATATGCTTTTTTTAAGCCCTTCACCCAAGAAACAGCAGATAAACTCTGCTCTTGCCAAGGTGTCAATATTCCAGAATTAAGAAATTCAGCACTTGGAAATGCATCAGATGGTAAAAGGTGTATTTGATGTAATCCATTGTAAGGTTGGATTGAAAGAGATTGATTATTTGCGAGGGAAGTTTGTGCAATTAATAATATATCATTAGTGCTTAATGTCGATAATAGATTAAACGGCTGATTTCTATCAGCTATTAGAATAGACTTACTTTGTAATATAGGAATAAAAGCATTAATGAATCCTACTATTTCAGTCTGGACTGTAGAAATAGATTTATTTTTAGATTGAATATTATAATAAGCTGTAATTTTGCATAAAATCTTTAGTGGGTAAAAATTCTCATTTTTCAACCATTGGTTCCATCGAAAATTATATTTGTTATCTCCGATTACATCCCATTCGTCACTATCAAACTCTGATACTTTTGAAATTTTACTCATATCGACATTTTTATAATGTTTAGCAACAGAATCCAAGCACGACCATAATTTTTGGGCTTTTTCACTTGATGAATATTCAAGATTTGAAATGTTGACCACTTGAATCATTATATAGCTCCTGTTTGTATGATTGGTGGAAGAAGAGGTGTGTTATTGACCATTGCTAAATTTGCCATCCTATATGAGTCTTCAACTATTACGACTCCACCTACATGACGAATTTTAAATTGCTCTAAGGTGTCGTATGCAATATTTAACCTATCAGCTAATAAAGCGTTAAATTCCCCAACGTTATTATTTCTTTTTTCCTCATACTGCATGATACGGTAACAAATAGATGGTAAGTGGTCAGAATAAACTTCACTTCTTTCACACCCCAAACACATGTCATATTTTCGGCATCGGTCAGCAATAGGTAAATCATGAGATGGGTTACTTGGGTCTGTACAGTCACATAAAAACACTTTGTGTGTATCATCCGAGCGTTCACGGTCTTCTTTTATTTGACCTTTAAAAACCATTGCCTTTTCAATCATGTCACTTGTGAGAGCCACAATAGCACTGTTGATTACAAGGCTTCCTACACCACTTTTTAATATATAACTGAACAATGTAGTGTCGAAGTCATTATGATTTAATGCTTCTTTTAATTTTGTGATTAACTCATCGGCACTATTCACATCTTTTAACAAGGCAATTAATTTATGACCTGCATATATCTTTCTCAAACGCCTAGTTTCAATAGATGTTAGGATATTTCCGTAATCATCTAGGATAGAGTAGTGTGCTGAAAAAGCTGACAGCTTCGAATGTATTTCAGTTATGCTGAATATGAATTTACGGTTTGCGGATCGAGTTTTATCAAGTAATTTAAGATACTTATAAATAGGGCTATTAACTTTTATTGGTGTATTGATAGACTTGGATGCACCTATACCTTTAGATTTTTTCCCTACTAGTAGAACTGATTTGTCTCTCTGTGGTGTGTTAATATTATCACCCAATTCGACATCAAAAATATCATACCAAGGTTTATTATTAACTACATTTTTCCAACTCAATATAGTTTCCAAATTTAAGCCAGTTGTTACAAGGCAATATAGTAGAATTGCAATTTCGTGATGACCTGAGTTAAGAGTAAGGTATTCAAAATACTTGGGTGCTCCTAAGCCTGTTGATCTTAAAGATAATTGCCATGATTTAGCATATAAAAATTTTGTAAAATCGTCATAGTAGCGATCTTCTTTTTTATGTATTATTGAGCTTATAGCCCTAATTCTATTAACAAAATAACGATAATCAGGAATCTTGGTTAGTCTTGGTAATCCATTCCTTTCGTTTTGTATGTAAATATATATGTTTTGTAATAACTTTTCGTGTCCATTATCTCCCATCTCAAGTAACCTTGGAATGACAGGGTTTTTAGTATTTAATTTACATAGGGGAATGAAGTCACCAACTAAATCTTTGGGGTGTGTTTTTTCAATTATATCAAGTCGTTGCTCCGCTTGTTCCATTTCATAAAAAACATATGCAAGAATCTGTAACAACTCTTTGTCGCTGTAATCATTACCATCTGTAATTTTGTCAAAGTCTACTTCACTAAAACTTGCTACAGTCGTCTTTGCTTCTTGGATTCTGATTGTTCCTAATTGTATATATTTAGCGTTAGGGTGAATTTTTACAAGTTGCTTTATATGTCCTCTATCAGCTTTTGCTGACGATGGCTTACTGTATGAATTTAACCAATGACTAAAATGAAGTAACGATAATTCACTAAATGAGCGAGGGGGAGAGTTTAGCGAGGAAATAAATGTGAATAGGTTACTAATTGCAGAGTGAGTACCTAAAACTGAACTTGCTGATAATTCTTTTTGAGACATCTTCTTGATAACTAATTGAGCAAAGGTTTTCGCTATATCTTCACCAACTAATTCAATTCCATCTTGAAAAATCCAAAAGCCAGAATTATTACTTTTACTGTATTTCCCTGATCGGAAAAACGATTTGTTTGGATATTTTGTGTCATATACTTCGCTTTCGCTCTTAGGGGCTTCGAAAAAAACTCGAAATTTGTGAGTTAGTGAATCAGCGTAGTGTATATATGAAGGTAAGCCATTTGAAGCAACCGCAGGTAGTGATATAACTTTGGTATTAAGTACAGGAATATTTATTTTGGCTTTGTTCTTTTTTGCCATAACTAAACTCTATTTAGTAAGTTGAATTTTAATTTTCGTTCTTTATAGTTTAGTACAGAGGTAAGGGATGGGCAAATATATTATTGACAAAAGTAAGTGGTTTTTATTATTTACGTATTTTGAGCAACTTCATGAAACATAGTGTTAGCGAAGAATGCTGTGAAAGTAACATTTTCGCGCTGTTCAGGCACAATGAGCGTGCTTGCTATAGGCAGCATGATAGTATCGAATTTTGCTTGCATCGCATTTTTAAGTTGTAAACGGCGAGTACCTTTTGTTAATTGAACTGTTTCGTCGTTCGGCAGATTAATAGCAATTGTTTTACTACCTGCATTTGAATGTCCTGCATAGTAAATTACGTCATATGCGTTTAAATCGGCATCAGAACCGGGGACTTCTTTCTTATAGGCTTTTTTTACAGGCAAGCCTTTTTGTAATTCAGGTAAGTACTCAGCATATTTAGCCAGTTTTTTACTCCATGCTAAATCTTTAATCAATACATAAGATTCAAATGCTGTTCGGTATCCATATAATTGATCTTCATAGTTTTCGATGGGACCAATAACGACATCGATAGGATTGTTCTTCATATCCATCCAAGCAAAGTCAGAAGCTTGAAAATCGTCATGACGAATTGCAGCAGCGCGTAGTGTTAAGTAATTGGCAAATTCTTTGTCATCAGCAAGGCTAGACGCTTTATCTAAAATTGCAGCAATACGATTAATTCTATCGCTATATAGTTCTGAAAATGCAACAGAAGTTAATTGACCTTCACTTTTACGTTGAACAACTGAATATAAACCTTTCTTGTCTTCAAAGTCTGCTTTTTCAAACTCATCTTTAGTCATATCACTTGGGTAAAATTCTGCGCCAGATGCTTTTGCGTTATATCCAGAAAGGAAAGGCTTGTCGCCATCTAATCTATCCCATGGACCATAATTAATACGGGCGAATTCACGAACCTTTTCATCTTTGATACTCGCAAGGAACGTCTCTTTGTCTTCACCAAAAGCTTGTTGCCAGAAAAGCTCATCAATAATATCTGAAGCTTCAATCAATAATACAATCATTTCTTTTTGGTTTTCAGACAAGTGGCTTAAATCAGCAGTAAGCGTTACAGGTTTATAAATATCTAAGCGATTTTGTGCTTCTACTAATAAAGTTGGAGTAGGATTTTGTGTATTATTATTTTCACTGCAAGCGCTTAAAAGGCTAGTGGCAAGCAAAAGGCCAGTAGCTAATTTTGTTAGTTTCATGTTTTATTCTCACGTTGTTTTGTATATTCATGATGTAATTATTATATATGACGAGGAGAGGTTAACAAAAATGGCAAGATGCGCAAGATTTTACTGATTAGAAATTTGAGAAGGCTTAAAGATAATGTTTTATTTGAGCGGGGTGAAAGCTAAATCACAGGTAAAAAAAAACCAGCATAAGCTGGTTTTTAAATTCAATAACAAAAATTAAAGCGCTTTAATTGCAGCGTTTAAGCGGCTCTTACTACGAGCAGCTTTATTTTTGTGAACAAGACCTTTAGTTGCAAAACGATCTAAAATTGGTTGAGCAGCAGCAAATTCTTTAGTTGCTGTATCTTTGTCACCAGCTTCAATTGCAGCAAGTACTTTTTTAAATAACGTGCGCATCATCGAACGACGACTTGCATTGTGTTGACGGCGTTTCTCTGATTGAA
>Ga0209184_1001173_pt1 | contig 18883 bp, 14 predicted proteins | sample EN8Hudsemesocosm_2_FD_184627 | JGI IMG/M metagenome (GOLD analysis project Ga0209184, IMG submission 184627) | Methane-oxidizing microbial communities from mesocosms in the Hudson Canyon - EN8C Hudson Canyon (SPAdes) (version 2) | ecosystem: Environmental > Aquatic > Marine > Cold seeps | place... | reverse complement strand
GAAAAAAAGCAGAGGCTTTCCGTATTTTCCTCATCAAATTAAGTGGAAAACAAATGAAATGGGGTAAATCATTTACTAACCCTGCCTTACTGTCTGGGTTATGGGTATTCCTTTCAATGCAAGAGGTGTTAGATTGCTATTCTTCTGAGGAGTTGGCGGATTTACGAGAAACTGCGCAGGATTTTTTCCCGATGTAACTTGTGTAGATACCTATGCCCTTAAAGCAGCCGAATCAGATGGGAACAAGTCAAAATAAAGCTAACAAAAACCTCAACCCGACCGTATAAATTCTATTTTTCCTATGTCCGGTTAGGGTCATGAGCAGTCAGTCAGCTTTAAAAAATATTTTGTTTTTTTAGCTACGCCATGAGCTTTTTTGCTAGCATGGTGTAGGCAACACTAAGCGCCACTTATAAACCAATGCTCTCGAAAGGGATTGCTCCTCAACTAGCTTTTTATTTTTCTAAAACACTATATGCCTATACCAATTACTCCCCTGCTCGCAGCAGATACCATTATTGAACTAAGCGATATTCCTGGCCGCCCTATTGTCTTGATTGAACGTGCGAACCCACCTTTTGGTTGGGCTATTCCCGGTGGATTTGTTGATGTGGGCGAAATTATTGAACAGGCCGCCATCCGTGAAGCTAAGGAAGAAGTTAGCTTAGATGTAAGTTTAATTGCTTTGCTTGGCATCTATTCCGGTCCTACCCGAGATAACCGAGGACATACGGTAACAGCTGTTTATGTGGCTGAAGCTAAGGGGCTTCCAATCGCTGCAGATGACGCTAAAAACTGCCAAGTGTTTAATTTAGATGAATTACCCGAAACATTAGCATTTGATCATGCTCAAGTACTAAATGACTACAAGATATTTCGCAAAACAGGACAAGTAACAGCACTTCAGAAATAATTCGATTTAGATTTAAACAAACTTAATTACTGATTCGTCGAGATGACAAGGCATGTGTTTTGTGGATGAGGATTTTAGCTGCGATTTCATACAAGTCTCGGCTAAAATCTCCTCCCACAAATACCTTCATAATCAATAATGCTGAAACTTATGAGCCGTTAGGTAAAACTATCGGAGTAATATAAATCACTCACCCAAACTTATTAATCCAGAGCTCTTATGCTTAACCGGCAGTTTTTGCAATTTCCAAATATCTTGATTGTATTCATTAATGGTACGCTCAGATGAAAACTTACCGCTATGCGCTACATTCATAATGCTCATACGCGTCCAGTGCTCTTGATCACGATAAGCATCTTCAACACGCGCTTGAGTATCAATGTAACTGCGAAAATCGGCTAAGGTCATCCAAGGATCGGCAGGATCTTTAAGCGATCCAATCAGATGGTTAAATATACCTGGCTCTAGTTGATTGAAATGACCACATTCCAACAGCTTCATAACCTGCTGTAAATCCTCGTCCTGATCAATAAGCGACTTCGGATCATAATGTTCACGTCGCGCAACAACTTGCTCTTCAGTCAAACCAAATAAAAAGAAATTTTCATCACCTACTTCTTCACGCATTTCGATATTAGCACCATCCAAAGTACCAATCGTCAGCGCGCCATTCATCATCAATTTCATATTACCCGTACCCGATGCTTCCTTGCCGGCGGTAGAAATCTGTTCGGATAAATCAGCCCCAGGACAGATTTTCTCCATGGCAGAAACATTGTAATCAGGCAAGAACATCAAGCTTAACTTGCCTTCCATATCCGGATCGCCATTGATCACTGCGGCAACATTATTAATCAGCTTAATAATGGTTTTCGCCATCTCATAACCTGGCGCGGCTTTACCTCCGATTAACACACAGCGAGGCACCCTATTATTATTTTCACCGTGTTTAATGCAATTATATAAATGAATGACATGCAGCACATTTAAGACTTGACGCTTGTACTCATGAATCCGCTTTACCTGAACATCAAAAATAGCATTAACATTAATATCCATACCATGTTCTTGCTTTTTATAATCGGCTAATTTTTGCTTTGCTGACTGTTTAATCGCCTGCCATTGTTTTCTAAAACTTGCATCTTCAGCGTAGGGAGCTAGTTTTTTTAGTAATGACAAATCAGTGACCCAATTGGGTCCAATCGTTTTAGTAATCAGTGCCGCTAATTCAGGATTACAGCCGGCTAGCCAACGGCGCGGGGTGACACCATTGGTTTTGTTATTGAATTTATTAGGCCATAACTCATAAAAGTCAGCAAATAAGTCTTGCTGTAATAGCTTGGAATGTAGCTCAGCGACACCATTAACAGAAAAACTACCGACGATCGCTAGATAAGCCATGCGTACTTGTTTTTGTCCGCCCTCTTCTATAATCGACATGCGCGCTAGTTTATCCGTATCTCCCGGCCATTTAGCCGATACTTGGCAAACAAAGTGGGCATTAATTTCAAATATAATTTCCATTAAACGCGGCAATAAAGCCTGCATAAGAGGCACAGGCCACCTTTCTAAAGCTTCAGGTAGTAAAGTGTGATTAGTATAGGCCATAGCGCTACAGGTGATTCCCCAAGCCTTGTCCCAAGACAAACCATGCTCATCCATTAGTAAACGCATTAATTCAGCAACAGCAATACTAGGATGCGTATCATTTAATTGAAAACAGTTTTTTTCAGAAAATAAGCTAAAATCTTCGCCATATATGCCAGTCCAGTGAGCAATAACATCCTGTAAGCTAGCTGAAGCCATAAAATACTGTTGACGCAAGCGCAGAGATTTACCATTTTCATTAGCATCATTGGGGTACAGCACCATAGTAATGTTTTCTGCACCGATTTTGTCAGCAACCGCTTCGGCATAATCCCCAGAATTAAATTCATCCAAATTAAATTCTTCAGTCGCTTCAGCCTTCCACAAACGCAGCGTATTGACTGTGTTATTTTGATAACCAGGAACTGGCGTATCATAAGGAACAGCTAGAACATCATGAGTTTCGACCCAGATAAAGTGCTGTACGCCATTCATATCTGTCTGCATTTCAGTGCGTCCACCAAAACGGACCCGATGCGCATACTCCTGCCGTTTTATTTCCCATACATTACGCAATCTTAACCAATGGTCTGGTTTTTCTTGTTGTTCACCGTTAACAATCACTTGCGTAAACATGCCATATTCATAGCGTAAACCATAACCAATCACTGGTAATTGCAACGTCGCACAACTATCAATAAAACAAGCCGCTAATCTACCTAGCCCGCCATTTCCTAATCCTGCATCGAGCTCGCTGTCGATCAACTCTTCGATTTCTATACCTAAATCATACATAGCTTGGGTAGCCACATCGGTAACGCCTAAATTCAACATCGCATTGCTTAAAGAACGCCCCATCAGATATTCCATAGACAAATAAAACGTTCGCTTACATTTAGCCTGTTTATAGGTGCTATGCGTTTCCTTCCAACGCTCCATCAAACGATCACGAACAGTTAAACCTAGCGCCTCATACGCATAATGAGCATGACGGTTATCTATCTCCCGCCCCAGTAAATGCACATAATATTCTTTAAAACTATGTACAAAATCTTCTTTTGTTAACCCTTTACTTGGCAGTTCGGTAATGGATTCGGTTGGTTTGCTGCTGATAAATTCTTTATTTGACATAAGTAATCGATGAATAGGAATTTTTATTGATAAGTTACTCTACTTTTACTAAAAATTAATGACAGTATGATGTCAGCACGAGAAGAAATATAATAATTTTATAATATAAAAAAATAGCTATACAAAAACCTGATAAATATCAATGCTTAATAAAAACTAACTTTTCTTCCTAACCTAAAATTGAAACAATAATACCCACACAAAAAAATAGTTTTGACACGAAACTATTATTTGTGATAAAAATACACCCGTCGCTTTTGAGTACCTTACTCACCGACATAAGAAGAGGCATAAAAATAATAATAAATAATGCCTCGACTATGCATTGCATAGTTTTTTATAAAAATAATAACGAGGAAAGTCAAATGGCTGAAGAACAAACAAAAGATTACTCAACCTACTATATCGGCGGTATCATTTTAATTGCTGTTGTTGGAGTGTTTATCCTAAAAGGCAGAGAAACTGAGCACTTAGATATGTCTGCGGGATCAGCAGTATCAGAACAAGCCTTTGATGCTGCCAATGAAAGAAGAATCGCATCTAAAAACACTTTCGAATAAGCAACTAAAATATCAGGAAATTGTTTAAATTCAATAAAATTAGAATGACTACCCTAACCATGAATAAGGTAGTCATTCTTATCTAAAAACAAATCTATTCTCAAAAATACTATTAGCCCATTACTCATTAGCCCGAGCCTTCATATTCTCTTTAATTCAAGCTCTACAAAATATTCCCTTTAAAAGCTCAGTGTAAACACTTACCTGATTACGTTATAACTTTCATCCTATAAGCAGAATCTCTTGTAGCCCGTTATGGAGCTTGTGACTCATAGGGCACAAAGTGAAATACGGGAGAATTCGGAACAGCCTTTCTCGCATTCCGTAGACTACATACAAGCTACAATGGCAACTCATTTGATTTAAAAATATCTTTCAAAGTAGCTAAAGGTTGTGAATAATCAGGAACGCTTATGAATTGGCTTTGAATGTCCAGATAGCCTCTCCTAGGAACTATTTTTCAAGATCCCTTGAATCGTACCTGCACCTCCCTAGGTCATGATATACCTTAACTCCGCCTACATATTCCTGCTGAAACATTAGCACAACACCACGCTAAATTCATAGTCAAATTGCCTAAAACCTATCAGTGAAATAGGTTGATTTTTCCATAGTTATATTGACAGTCAGCTTACCCTAGAGTATAGGATAAGGCAGGTTATTGATTTGGTGCTATTAGAAGCAAGCTACGGTCTCAAAACATAGAAATTGACGAGATTTCACCAGCGTTCGTACCTGTGAAAAACAAAACTTTTGACCTAGGCACGCAATAATCATATTGCCCTAAACTGAAGCTACACCTTCATCATTATAAATCTTGGGAGAAAGATCATGCATGTAAGCTATGAACAATCAGAGAAAGCCATTGCCGCAGCGATTGCTGAATCGCAAAAGATTGGTGTCCAAATGTGTATCGCCGTTGTTGATTCCGGTGCTGACTTAAAGTCGTTCGTCAGAATGGATGGAGCCTGGCTTGGTAGTACTGATATTGCTATTAAAAAAGCCAAAACCGCTTGTTTTTTTGGTATGAACACTGGGCAAATCGGTGAACTATCGCAACCAGGCGCGCCACTTTACGGCATTGAACACTCCAATGATGGTTTAATCACCTTTCCCGGCGGTATACCTATCGTCGATAATGACGGTATTCTAATCGGTGCCATTGGCGTGAGCGGCAGCTCGGTAGAAAATGATCATCAAGTCGCCAAAGCCGCCGTTGATGTCATTGGCCTTACGGATTTACCATCGCACCCATGGCGAACCTGATTTCTGACAGATCAATTAAACGCAATGGGCATGGCATGAAATTTATAAGCTCATACCTTTGTCGTGTTCAAGGAGCCGACTCAGTTACAAGGCCTAAACTTGCAAATGGTTGTTTTATGCAACCGTGACGACATAGAGCCATAGCCATGCGCGCTAAAACAGCTATCCTAGCTTTAACACTGAGCCTTGTTGCCTGCAATTCTGCTTACTTAAAAGACGTTCATGAGCCAATAATTGTTCAAAATTGCAGGCAGTTAATTAGCATTACCGAACGGACAATCTCAGGTGCTGAGGTAATAGATGCTCAAAATGCACGTATTACCAATTTTCCTTATTTACGTGTTAATCGATTATTATCCAGCTTTCGAACTGAAGTACAGAATCAACCATTTGAGAGCTGGGTAGATTTATTACAAGCGCTTGGTTTACAGGACTGGTCGATAGAACTCAACAATTTACCTCCGCAATCTTTCAGGGAACTCGATCAGCTAACAGCAGATTTTTTCCCTACAATTTCTCCCATACAATCTAAATTAACCTACTGCAGTTATGCCTTACGTCGCTTTGAGCTGAGCCAAGAGCTTAAGCGCAATGAACTTAAACGCAACGCGATAGTGCCGTCTGAGTACAACACCTGGCAACAAGTTTTAGGTCTTTATCCGCTCACCGCCATACCCTTCCGCGTGGGCATATACCGCTGGCACCAACAAGCATTAACAACCTTTACCAGCCCTCTTCTCTCACTACTGGTTAAAGGCCAATTAATACTTCATGCCCCTGAAAACAGCACGATAAAGCTTAGTCGCAAACAAGTAGCTGAAATTATACAAACGTCCGCTGAAAATCCTTTGCACATTCCCATACCGACAGAACCCCAACAACAAAAACTGTTTGCGCAGTTTGCACCGCACTTTGAAATTGATACCGCCTCTAAAAATGATTACATTGGCGTTCCACAATGGCGTGATGATGACAATATCCTGATAAACACGGCAAAGCCAGTGGTATTTCAGCACATCTCGTATACACGAATGCAATCGAAAACCTTACTGCAACTAAATTACAGTATTTGGTTTCCCGCTCGACCTAAAGAGTGGCCTTTAGATATGCTTGGTGGACATTTAGACGGTATTATCTGGCGAGTAACACTGAACGCTGATGGTAATCCTCTTATTTTCGATAGCATTCATAGCTGTGGTTGCTATCATTTTTTCTTTCCAACTCAATACGTCCACATGCCTAAATCCATATCACTATTTCAGGAGCCGGCATTCGCACCGCAGCAGCAATTTAACTTTAATACAAATCAGCCAATCATTATTCGCATTGGCAGTAATAATCACTATATCCAGAAAATATATTTGACTACAGCCATAGCTACAGAAAAACGGCACTATGCTTTTGATCATGCTGATCACCTCCGTTCTCTTACTTATGTCAACGGACAAAATCACAGCTTGTATAACGAAGCGGGAATCATAAACGGCACCGAACGCGGCGAACGCTTTCTCTTCTGGCCCATGGGCATTCCTAATCCAGGAGCCATGCGCCAATGGGGACATCATGCGACAGCTTTTATCGGGCGTCGTCACTTTGATGACGCTGATCTTTTCGAGAGCATTTTAGAGCCGCTCTCCCCCACTGATATTACCGGCGATTAAAGCACCCTATGTTTAGTGCACGACCGTGCATTCCGAAGAAAAAAACAAACCAGAAATCATCCCTTTTCTTAAGCTCTGCTGGCTATACACTTAAGTCGTGACTTACGGTAGGGTACGCAATTCGTACCTTTTGGTGTAGTAAGGTATGCGATGCATACACATAAATATGTCCCGACTTAAAATGGTAGCCGCTCCGCTCCTCTATGTCAGAATAATTCATCAAAATGATGACCCAGGCGTTTGAAGAAAATCAATTTCTTCCCCTGTAGACTTGCGACCAAGGATTGCATTACGGTGCGGATAGCGTCCAAAACGATCAATAATGACCTTGTGCCGTAGCTCAAAACTGAGGTTATCTGCCATTTCTGGCAGGCCAAACAGAGCGACCGCAATAGAATGAATCTTCGGCGATTCACTGTGCATGTATGGCATGTAAAGGAAGGCTCGCTGTTTAACATCCAGTTCACAATCGGCATTGATGGCAACCGCTGTTTGCGCCAGCGCCAAAGCAAGTGTATCGCTAACAAAAGCTCGTGCCTGATTACGATAAATATTGCGCGAGAATTGGTCCAGCACAATGATTTCTGCCAATCGGCCTTTAGCTGTCTCACGCCAACTATAAAGCTCACAGTGTTCAGCAGCTGCATGCACAGCACCGAAGCGTACTGCAATAAGCCGATCAAATTCATCCGACTGGCTCCACCACTGCTTGGGCGTGACCTCTGTAAACCAAAAGTCTAGGATACTATCAACTGTTTGCGGTATTAATGTCATGATCTTTATCTCCTGATATTTTTTAAGAACAAGTCATTACCTTGCTGCATAACTAACCTTATAGATACTTCCGGTAAAATCATCGGAAATATACAAACTGCCATCGGACGCTTCAACAATATCCACAGGGCGACCGATCACGTCATCATTGACTTCAAAGCCGGTAATGAAATCACTCTCGGTAATGTCATTTTCAGCATCGAACTGCAAAGCCACGACCTTATAACCAACTTTTTTAGAGCTATTCCATGAGCCATGTAAAGCAACCAATGCATCAGCTTTGAGTGCCGCACGAAGTTTTGCATTCTTAATAAAAATCAAACTTAACGGGGCTGTATGCGCGGCAAATTCATGTACTGGCGCAGTACTTGTTTCTAACTTAGCCTTATTACCAAAATCAGGATCAGGAATTTGCTGACCATTAACATAAGGCCAGCCATAAAAGCCGCCTTGCTCAATATGATTTAACTCACAAGGAGGAAAATCATCACCCAGCAGATCTCTGCCATTATCCACACCATATAATTCATGGGTAATTGGATGCCAATCGAAGCCAACGGTATTACGCAAACCGCTGGCAAATATTTCTGCTTGCTTCCCTTCTGAGGTAAATCTCAGCAATGCCGCACGGCGTGGATCTTTTTCCTGACAAACATTGCAACTAGAACCAACCGATACATATAACATACCGTCGGGGCCAAAATGCAATGAACGACTCCAATGATTACCACCTTCAGGCAGTCCAGTGATAATCCGCTGATATTCACCTACGGTTTTTCCTCTTTTGGCATCAAAGCGTATTCGGCCCACGGCATCGGTTTCTGCAATATATAACCAATCTTGATAAAAACCCATACCATGCGGTAAATTGAGATGACTGATTAATTCTCTGCTGGCATCGGCAGCACCATCCGCATTGGCATCTTTGTGGAGCAAAATAATTTTTCCGTGCTTAGATAAACTCACCAGTAAATCACCTGTTTCAGTTAACAACAGCATGCGCGCTCCCGGTAATTTATCTGCAAATACGGATAAAGACAAACCCTCTGGCAATTGTAAGCGCTGATTTAATACTTGTTGCGAGGCCGTGTCTTTTTGGAATAATGGCATATTGATGCCAAACCAGCTTTTAACTATAAACAATAAGAGCAGCAATATAATAAGAAAACGTACACTGGTAATAATCATTTTTTTCATTTTTATCACTCTCCTTTTAACCTAAACTTCAATTGAAATTCCGCCCCGGGCACACGATTAACCAAATCCACTGTTGCACCCATTGATTCAGCCAATTGCACCACTAAAGCTAAACCGATGCCTGTGCCAGGCTGAGTTCGAGTCAGTTCATCCCCTGCTCGATAAAATAATTGAAATATTTTTTTCATCTGCGCTTTATCCACACCTAGACCGTAATCACACACAAAGAAAATCACTTTTTTGCCGCGATCCGTGGTTTTATAGCCGATATCAATACTTTTATTTTCCGCTTGCTGGGAGAATTTAATGGCATTATCAACCAAGTTAATCATAATCTGAAAAAAGGCATCTTCATCAACTTTCAGCTCAGCATCGATTAGGTTCTGATCCGGCACTATCAGATTTACCACGTAATGACTCGCTTCAATCTGCGCGGCAACTTTCGCTTCCACCTTGCACATTAACTGTTGAATATTGACTGCAACTAATTTAGCTTTCCCTTGACCATTATCTAACTTAGCCAACTGCAAAACATTAGTAATTAAGCGTGAAAGTCGTTCGCTTTCAAAATAAATATAATCATAATAACTTTGTTTGCGGCTTTCGTCGGGCACCCAATCGGCACGCAACATTTCCGAATACATGCGAATTGAGGTTAATGGCGTTTTCAACTCATGACTGACTGAAGAAATAAAATTGCGCTGCTGTTGCGCCAGATTAATTTGCCCTGCCCCTAATCGATAAAACCACAGAAACCCGACACTAATAATTAAGCCTAAGGCAATACTGACCATATCCAAAATGCGCTCACCTGCATCAACAGCTAATATATCTGAGTTGACCAACACTTCCATTTGCTGAAAGGGTGGCCGCAGCGAGCGGCGAAATAGCAACATTTCAGGGTTGCCTGTCATTATATTAAACTGCTGCAAGATATTACCCTGATCAACCAGGATCAAGCTACTCAAAGACAAATTATTAGCGCTCGACACTGTCGGTTGAATCAGCGTTTGTAAGAATTGTTGATTAACAATAAAGCCTTGAATATATCGTGACTTTGCATTCCAGACATTACGGTAAAAACATAAATGGCCATTATTCAACGTCATCATTTGCAAGGGACTGACTTCGCTTTCAAAGCTTAATATATTGACGGGTAGCTGAGTTTTAGGCGCTATTTGCTCATTTTTTACTACTTCTGGTGGCAATGCCTCTGCTAAAACGCTTTCACTCTCTTGCATCGCATAATCCGCAAGCACTTGCGGCGCGGGGCTACGATTAAAAATAGCGCGCGCTGAGGATTGATCAGGAATATTGACCGTTTCCTTTCGTGCTTGTTGTCGATACTCCGTATCGTATTTTTTTTGCTCATATGAGCTTGCGCTATTGGGTTTATTTTTTTGCTTCCAGACGGAGGTTTCAATATTTAACTGCTGTAATTTTTCTTCGCTTAAAGTCTGCATTTTTTCGCTAATGCCAGACGAGCTACGCTTTTTTTCAACTTGAACTTTTCCAGTACTACGCCCAAAACGCGATAGCTCATCACGCTCTTGTGAAGAAGAGGAAAAATAATCATCAAAGCGATTTCTTTGTGCTATTGCTGGTGGTGCGGCATCTTTATCTTGTTGCTTACTAGCAGCAAGCGATTGATCCTTACTAGCTTCTGGCTCTACTTCCAATAAGCCCCGTAACTGCGTTTTTAAAGCTACACGTTCCGCCAATGCCTCTGTACTCAAACCCGTTTGCAAATCACTATTCAATTCAGGCAAGGCCGGAATATGAAAAATACCGTTAGAATCGATTTGAAAATACCCAACTAAACCCGGTATCTCACTTTCCGGCGGAAGTTCTGATAAGGGCGAAAAATTAAGCGTAGACGATTGCAGTAAACGGTTTTCCAGTACATTAAAGAAACTATATTCGGCAATCGGCCGGTCCTGTTCCACTTGTAATTTATCAAGCAATTGCTGCTCTATACGCTCAACCAATAATTCCGCTTGATTACGCTGTCGGTACCAATTTTCATTTTCCAACTGCGAATACACTTTGTGTAACAAAAAATAGACCGGCACAGCAATGGCGATAAAAAATGCCAGCAACCAACAAAATAAACGTCGCTTTGCTGACTTCGGATTAAGGTATTTTGCCGATTTACTATTTTTCATTGCTTAATAAGCGATAGCCTTCGCCGCGTATTGTGAGTAAATATTGTGGCTGCTTCGAGTCGACTTCAATTTTACGCCGTAGTTTAGCTATATGAATATCCACCGTGCGGGTTTCAATATTTTCAGCTTGTCGATAACCCCATACTTTTTCTAACAGCTCTTCTCGAGGCACAGGACGAGCGTCATGTTGCTGTAAATAATGTAATATTTCGATTTCTCGGCGGGTAAATTGCTGAGGATTGTCCGTGTCTAGTTGTTGTAAATTAGCCGTATCAATACGTATATTGCCAATATGCATAATTGCAACCTGCTCTACCCGCTTCAGTGATCGTTTTAAAACACATTCCACCCGCAACACCAACTCACGCACTGAGAAAGGCTTACTAATATAATCATCTGCACCCAAGGTCAAGCCGGTAATAATATCTTGTTCACTTGATTTAGCCGTGAGCATGATAATCGGCTGCTGCACATCTTTCTCCCTGATTTGATTGCAAATACTAAACCCATCTACAAACGGCAACATGACATCTAAAAGAATCAAGTCATAATTATTGTTCAATGCTTTATCTAGGCCTATTTTTCCATCTATCGCTGAATCGACTGCATAACCATGAAACACAAACACATCCATTAAGCCTTGTAGTATCGCGGGTTCATCTTCGACTATTAATATTTTTGCTTTGTCTGTCATATTCATACTCCATTTATCATCCTTGCTATCGTTGAACTTGAGGCTACATAAAAAGCGAATTTGCTTATTTTCGGCCTATAAGGAAAACCTCTTGTAGCCCGTTATGAAGCTTGCGGAATACGGGGAATTCGGAGCAACCATTTCCCGCATTCCGTAAACTACATACGATCTACAGTTTACTACTCTCAGCCATTGCATTGTAAAAATCGTGTAAAAATTTGGCTCTAAGTTTTACAAAACAGCCGCTACAAAAACAGCCCTCAGAAGCTTAATCTAGTCCTGACATTAATATTTTTGAGGAGCACGTCATGTCCAAACTAACTAAATCATTCAGTTACCGCTTATATGCAAATCGCTTTGGTTTGCTTGCATTCGCCTGTTTAAGCTTAATTACCGCAGTCGTACTAGCAAACACACAACAACGCACTCAGCTGCCACAGCCCAATGATCAAGTAACTATTAGCAGTAAATTATCGCAAACCAAGCTTATCCAAAACGAAATCAATACTGTTTATCTTGATGTCAATATCACGCCACCCAGCATTGATATTAAACAATCAGAACAACGAGCCAGCGATATTATCGTCATCTTAGATCGTAGTGGCTCCATGTCTGAAGCTAAGAAAATGACCTATGCCAAAGCCGCAATTAATGACTTGCTCTCGCGCTTAAGTACTCAAGATCGCTTTGCGCTAATTTCCTTTGCAAATGATGCCACCCTACATTCAACGCTAACTACTGTTGATGCTAAGCAGCGAGAGCAGTTACAAACTATGGTTAACAATATTCATTCTGGGGGCGGCACTAATATTGGTGCAGGTCTAAACAGCGCAGCACACTTACTAAACAATAAGCTCCAAAATAGATCAAGCAAAGTGATATTGCTATCCGATGGTCAAGCAAACCACGGCATCACCGATTTAAACGGATTAAGTCGCATAGTCGCAAAACTAACCCAACAAGAATCCGTCTTATCTTCAGTTGGTATGGGGCTGGATTTTAATGAAACCTTAATGAGTTCATTGGCTGATTATGGCATGGGCACTTACGCCTATTTAGAAAATTTATCTGGTTTAGGCGAGATCTTTGCCAATAACCTAAATGCCACACGCAATATTTTTGCCGCTAACAGTACGGTGCAACTCAAGCTCGCCAACGGCATTGAATTAATTGATGCTGGCGGTTACCCGATTACCAATAACAGTGCACATAACTACGAAATTAAAACCGGCCAATTACTGAGTAATGGTAATAAAAAATTCGTCATGACTTTTAAAGTTAAAGCATCAGAAAACGGCAATATCCCCTTGGGGAATATGTATCTAGCTTATCAAGCACAAGGTAAAAGCTATCAACAAGCTCTAAACCCAGAACTATTAATGTTGGCCATCGTTGCGCCAGAAAAACGCCAAGAAGCCATCGCATCTATTGATCAGAGTGTTTATAAACAAAGCGTATTAAAAAATAATTTCGGCCGCATGCAAAAGAAACTCAGCCATTGGCTACGTGAAGGTGATAAAGATAAAGCCGATCAAGTCATCAATGAATACCGCGATGAAATTAGTAAAGCTGAACAGCAAGCCGCTATGCCAATGGCTTCAATAGCAATGGACGATAAATTAAATGAGCTGGAAAGCAGCGTTGCCGAGGCTTTCAGTGGTAATCGTATGGATCAGGAAGTTAAGCGTAAACGCGCCGCCAAAAGCATACAAATGCACAGCATTAAAGAACAGCGCGTTATCGAAACTAATTAATAACTTTAAACATCTTCCCTACTGTAAATACTTTCTACAGTAGGGTTATCAGCCACAAGCATCTACACAACCTTTTACATTATAATACAATAAGTTGCAATCTAGGACAGCTCCCTCTCCTGTTGGAGAGGGTTGGGGTGAGGAGAATAAAATCAAGACTTTATCTTATTTCCCCTCATCCAACCTTCTCCCTTTGGAGAAGGCTTTTAGACTTGTGTAGATACCTATAGTTATCAGGAGTAAACCCATGAACATTTTAACCAGAATTTCACGTTTATTTAAAGCCGATATACATGGCATTTTAGATAGCTTAGAAGAACCAGAGATCATCCTTAAACAAGCGGTACGCGATATGCAGGATGAAATAGATAAAGCAACGATAAGCATCTCGGCATTCACTCAACAACTGGAACGCTTACAACAAAAACAGAAAAACCTAAGCGAACATATTCAAACACAGCATCAACAGCTCGATTTTTGCTTCAGCGAAAATAATACTGAGCTATGCAAATCGATCATTAGAAAAAAACTTCAAGCGGAATTGTCGCTAAAAGAATTAAACCAGTTATTAACCAATACCAGTGAAGAAAAGCAAAAGAAAATCACCGAAACGGAGGAGCACAAAGAAAAATTACAAGCAATACGCGATAAACTCGCCTTATTTACTGAGCAAACTGAAATCAATGAGACTACACCAGTAAGTACTCCTAATTCAACAGTCAGCCACGATGATATTGAATTAGCTTTTCTCTACGAAAAACAGCGCTATGCCGAAACACACAACAACGGTGCAGTATCATGAAAGAAAACACCTTACTCCAACATATAGGCCTAGCCATAGCTTTAAGCGTCTTAGCACTAATCAATGACTTAATTTTAAGGCAATTTTTTAATGTCATGCTAAGCAATCAACTCAATATATCCTTACTGGTATATTTGTATCTCGGCTTTATAATCAAGCAAAGCCCTTTAATTGCAGGCAGGATAACCTTACTTGCTATCAATTTAAGTATCGTGCTTATTAGCTTATTTTGGGTAAAACATACCAGCACTTTATTAGTCATTCTTTTGGTTATGATTTTCTGTAACCGCGCCTTACTATGCTACTCAAACCTACTCGCCATTATGGCTGATTTAGGTTTATGTTTACTCAGCGCGAGCACCGCATTCTGGTTGTTAGCTAATAGTTATAGTAGCCTTACCGCGTTATGGTGCTTTATGTTATTACAAGCATTGCATACCTTATTGCCCAGTAAAAAAGTGTCACACGCTAAAAGACAACCTGCCCCATCACAAGATAAATTTAATCATGCACTACAATCTGCAGAAGGTGCATTACAAAAACTACTCAGTTAGACCCTCTAATTGATCGTAAAATCCCCTTATCAGAACCTTACTTAATAAGTAATACCAGCCCCAGTAAGTAATTTGTAATCGCCGTCATTCCCGAAATCTTTAATCGGGAATCCATGTAGTCACTATAGATTCCTGCTAAAAGCACGCAGGATGACGGTTTCTCTTAGTTATATGAGTTTAAGTATAAATCTATTAGGGTTGGTATAACTACTCTGTTGGCATTTCATCAAAGGTTGCAATACTTGGATCCATAAAATCCCAATTGGATTTTCTTTTATTGTAAACAATAAAGTCAGGCTTAAACCAGGTGCTATCTTCTAACGTACCCACTGATACACCGATAATATTTTTAGACGCACTATTAAAACCAAACAAACGACTGCCACATGTAGAGCAAAAATGACGAGTAATAATTGACCCACTATCGGTCGGTGAAGCATAAGAGCTAGTTTCACCTTTAACAATGACATCGTCTACCTTAAAAAATGCGTTAGATATATGTCCAGTGCCTGTCGATTTACGACAATCATCGCAATGGCATTGCGCCATTCTTAGAGGCTTTGAGGCAATTGTATAACTCACCTTTCCGCATAAACACTGCCCTGCTGCAAAATTTTTGTCTGCCATAATATTTTCTCCGAATTTAAAGTATGCTTCATTAAGGTTTAAGTCCAAGCATCATTATGTCCCACCACTTCACTATGAGTAATGGTTTTCTCTAATTTAGAAATACAAACTTAATAATATCCGAAAGTTTACGTTCTAATGTAGCCTGTATGGAGTTTACGGAATACAGGAAGCGCAGTGCATTCAACTCCCCGTATTCCACAAGCTTCATACGGGCTACACAAAGTTTCGGGTTTTATTGAAATCTTGTTCCTTAGTCACATCTAGCTCAACCAAGCCAATATTATTCGCCTAAGGAACATACACGAAATAACTTGAGCACAATGGGGCGCAGTAGTTAATCTGCCTTTTAAAGTGCAGGCTGAAGACCTGCGCCCCAGATGACAATGTATAAATTATTTCATGCACGTTCCTAAACATTTCATGAACCGGTAATAAATAGTAGATAGGATTGAATGCTACTTTTATAGTTTTCTGGAGAAATAAATGACCACCCATTTTCATGAACTAAAGCGCAAAAACCTTGCTGCTGCAGTTTTAGCCCTATTGGTAACTTCACCGTTTGCCTATGCTGACTCTAATGATCACGGAAAAAATTCATTTAATCGCATCGCAACTTTTCCTGTCTTTTTAAATTCAAGCATTGAAAATGAAACAGTAGCGGAAATTGTTACAGCAAGTAAAAATGGTCAAACTCTGATTTATACTGATGGAAAAATGGAGGCTATTGGTTTTGTTAATATTAAAAATGCAAAAAAACCTAAAGCAGCTGGCTTTGTAGATGTCGGAGGAGAGCCTACTTCGGTAGCAGTTAAAAATAAATATGCACTAGCCGCAGTCAATACTACTCCAGAAAAAGAATTTATTGATGTGAGTGGCAAATTAGTTGTCATTGATATTAAATCGCAAAAAATAAAAAGAGAAATTGAATTAGGCGGACAACCTGATTCTATTGCTGTTAGTCCAGACGGAAGATATGCCGTAGTTGCGATAGAAAATGAGCGCGATGAAGACTTGGATGACGGCGCAATTCCTCAAGCACCTGCCGGAAAATTAATTATTGTTGATTTGCACGGAAACCCTAAAAAATGGACGACTCGTACAGTTGAATTGACTGGATTGGAAGGCATGCTTTACTCAGATGACCCTGAACCAGAATATGTCGATATCAATAAAAATAATATCGCTGTGGTTACTTTACAAGAGAATAACCATATTGCTCTGGTAGACATTACAACTGGAAATATAATTAATCATTTCAGTGCAGGCACTCAGAACCTAGATGATATAGACACCCAAAAAGACAGCTTAATCACACTAGGATCATCATTAATAGAGATTCCAAGAGAACCTGATGGTGTTAGCTGGATTAATGATTCGCTATTAGTAACGGCTGATGAAGGTGATATGGATGGTGGTGGTCGTGGCTATACTATCTACAATACTGATGGAGATATTGTTTTTAACCCAGGCAATGCAGTAGAACATGCTGTTGTTCGTCACGGACATTACCCAGATAAACGTGCTGGTAAAAAAGGCAATGAGCCAGAAAATGTTGAAGTAGGTACTTTTAAAGGTGACAAATACCTTTTTGTTAATTCTGAACGTGCCAGTGTTGCCTTAGTTTACGACATAAATGACCCAACTAATCCTGTATTGAAACAAGTTTTACCGACCTCAACAAAACCAGAGGGACTACTTGCGCTACCCAACCGTAAGTTATTTATTACTGCTGGCGAAGAAGATGCCCGTGACGATAAGATTCGTTCAGCTCTGACTATCTACCAGTATAGTGATGACGAACCCAACTACCCAACCCTAGTATCAGAAGATCGTGATGATGGCCTACCTATGCCTTGGGGTGCGTTATCTGGATTAGCTGCTGACCCTACTGATGCAGAAGTCATGTATACCATTCATGATAGCTTTTATAATCAGGCACGTATTTTCAAAATGGATATTGCGCAAAAACCTGCTGTTTTGAATGAAGAAATTATCCTGCAAGATAGCGACAATATACTGAGAGGCATTGCTCCAGATATGGTTAATGATGATGGCACTATAAATATAGATCAGGAAGGTATTTCCATACGTAAATCTGGTGGATTTTGGATAGCATCTGAAGGCAAAGGTACGATAGGAGACGATAAAAAACCTTTTGAAACCAAAAACCTTATTTTAGGTGTTACTGAATCAGGTGTTATTGATCAAGTCATTCAATTACCAGACAGCACTAATTCACGCCAAGTACGTTTTGGTTTTGAAGGGGTTACATCAACAGGAACAGATGAAAATGAAGTGCTTTTTGTAGCCTTTCAACGAGAATGGGCAGGTGATAAAAAAGGACTCGTTCGTATTGGACGTTATGATGTTGCTGATGCAAGCTGGAGCTTTTACTACTACCCACTAGAAGTACCTGCTTCTGAAGTTGGTGGCTGGGTTGGCTTGTCAGAAATTACAGCACTTGATGATGAAAACTTTCTTGTTATAGAACGTGATAATCAAGGTAATGCAGATGCCGCTATTAAGCGCATTTATCAATTCTCTGTATCTGGATTAACACCATTAACCGAGACAACAACTCCAGATTTTCCAGTCCTTGAAAAAACTTTGGTTCGTGACCTAATGAATGACCTAGCAAAAACTAATGGTTTAACATTAGAGAAAATTGAAGGAATGGCCGTAACAACAGAGGGTGATTTATATATCGTTAATGATAATGACGGTGTTGATGATTCAAATGGTGAAACTCAGTTACTTAAAATAGAGATTACCGATGAAGATGAAGGCGAAGAAAATCACCATCACTATCGTTCACACAAAAATCGTTAAAAACTAACATAGGACTCCGAGTCATTAGGATATAGTTTGTTTAACTACTATTTCACTGGCTCGGAGGCTTATCAATAGCCCCAATAAGAAAACTCAAATCCATGCTATTCCCCTTAGCAATGCGGTAGCATGACACCCTGCCATTTAAGCTATAAAGCTTAACCCTATAAACCAAGCTGGCTGACCCTAATGCCGCTACCAGTCGACTATTAACTGATTGAATATAAAGAAAAAACAGATAATTAAAGTTAAGCTCCCTCTCTTTTTGGATATAATTGAATTTCCTACAAAGCAGTTATTCCAGCTGCAAAAGAAAAAAAGCTTAACTTATGAAAAAGTCTAACCGATTAACTCTACGCTTACAAA
>Ga0209184_1001171_pt1 | contig 18910 bp, 17 predicted proteins | sample EN8Hudsemesocosm_2_FD_184627 | JGI IMG/M metagenome (GOLD analysis project Ga0209184, IMG submission 184627) | Methane-oxidizing microbial communities from mesocosms in the Hudson Canyon - EN8C Hudson Canyon (SPAdes) (version 2) | ecosystem: Environmental > Aquatic > Marine > Cold seeps | place... | reverse complement strand
ACAATCCCCATAGTAAGTATCTAGTTCACGCGGTTTCCACAATGGAGCTTTGTTCGACATCAGCCGGATAGCATCGAGGGTGCTTCTAGGTTTGTTTTTGGTGGCTGATGACAAACAAACCTAAACCAAGAAGTCATAAAAATGGAATGTTGAAATGTTAGCAATCGTATCAATCTTGTCCTTTTTGTTACTAATTTTAACGAGAAGGTATGACCCCTCTGTGGCAGGAAGCGTCCATACTTCCTTAGTTATTTGTGGTTCAAATATCTATAGTTTCCGACAGTTCAAGTGCATCATCGACTTCAATACCAAGATAGCGAACGGTACTTTCTAGTTTTGTATGACCAAGCAAAATCTGAACTGCTCTCAGGTTTTTGGTTTTTTTATAGATCAAGGTTGCCTTAGTTCGCCTCATTGAATGAGTACCGTAGGATGTTACATCCAAACCAATACTAGCAATCCACTTTTTGACGATTCTGGCATATTGCCGAGTCGTTAAATGGAAATCATCTTTTACTCTACTACCGAATAAATAATCACCTGAACGAAGAGATTTAAATGATATCCATTTTTGTAAAGCGATTCTTGTTTTTTTAGTTATTTCAAATTGAACAGGAGTTCCCGTTTTTTGTTGAATTAACATAGCTCGTGATTGAATGGTTTTCCCATGTGCAATATCCGACACTTTAAGCTTTATGAAATCACATGCTATTAATTTACAATCTAGTGCTAAATTAAACATAGTTAATTCTCGAAGGTTATTGGCTGACGTGGTTTAATGGATTCGACTACCTAGTTAAGAGATAATAATCTTAATTGGAGATCGAAAATGACAAAACGTAAAAAATATTCAAAAGAATTCAAACTTGATGCTATCGCTTTAGTCGTTGAGCAAAACTATAGCCAGGCAGAAGCCTCAAGAAACTTAGGTGTTAATCCTAATATGCTAGGTCGTTGGATCAAAGAAGCTGACAATGAGGATGGTCACGCTTTTCGTGGTAACGGGAAATTAACACCAGAGCAAGAAGAAATCCGCAACCTAAAAGCACAAGTAAAACGCTTAGAAATGGAGCGTGAGATCCTAAAAAAAGCGACGGTCTTCTTTGCCAAAGAAACGAAGTAAAATATTCGTTCATTGCCCAACATAAGAAGATCTGGCCTGTGGTAGTAATGTGTCACGTACTGGGTGTTAAAAGTAATAATTTCTATAGCTTTCAAAAGCGTAAAGTAAGTGCCGCTGTTGATCCAACACATCAAGAAATGATTGCGTTGATCAAAGATATTGCTAAATTCAGTGACAATACTTATGGCGCTAGGCGGATTAAAAAAGTACTCAATACATTAAGCTTTCCGGTTAGCCGACGTAAAACGGGTCAACTAATGAAAGAAGCGAACGTTTGGGTTCGTTATAAAAAGAAATACAAGGCAACAACAAACAGCGACCATAACAAACCCATTTATCAAAATGAGCTAAAGCAAAACTTTGCTGTTGAAGCGCCAGATAAAGCATGGGTAGGTGATATCACCTACGTTTGGACATCAGAAGGTTGGTTATATTTATGTGTCGTGATTGACTTATATTCACGAAAAGTCGTGGGTTGGAGCATGGGGTCAAGAATGAAAGCGCAGCTTGTTTGTGATGCGTTAACAATGGCTATTTGGCAACGACAACCCAAAGCAGGACTGATAGTTCATTCAGATCAGGGGGTTCAGTATGCGAGTCATCAATATCGTCGATTACTCAAGTCACATGGTTTTGTTGGCAGTATGAGTAAAAAAGGATGTTGCTGGGATAATGCTGTAGCCGAAAGTTTCTTTGGGAGCTTGAAGCAAGAACGCATTCATTGGCGTAATTATGAAACACGTTATGACGCACAGCAAGATGTACTGAATTACATTACCATGTGGTACAACAGCCATCGACTTCATTCGTATCTGGATTATCAAAGTCCTAACGTTTTTGAATCAGTGGAGAGAAAATTAGAAATGGTTGCTTAACTAGGTTGACTGAATTTGGTTGACCACGTCAGGCTAAATCAAGTCTTGTTCTGATAGACCATACCTCTTCAAGTTTAAGGGGAAGTTTTTGCCCTACAAGCTTACCTTTGTTCCAACTTGGCTTTTGTTGATAAAGTACAATGTTATGCATAATTTTACTCCTTCTTTAAGTGAACTATAATTATGGAACCATAACGATTAAATTACTTCTTGGAGACACCTCATGACTAATGAACCTGATTGGATGAACCCAGCCAATGACCGTAAGACACCATATACTGAAGAGGAGCTTGAGTTATTTGTTGATGACTTTATTGAAGACTTTGGAGTTGAGTGGGAAGACTTAAGATCCAAATTGGGCGAATCAATGGCAAGACAAAAAATCAAGGACGGATTCATAGCCAAAGATGAAAAAAATTTACATAATATCGAACCAGATGGTGAAGTTCATTAGAGGTTGAAATAGTGCGCTAACCAGAAGCCTTGAGTGACTAAATTAATATTTCGGCTCCTAGCCAATTGCGGACCTTAGCTTTTGAGTTACTAACGGCAGAACAGAGATCCTAAAGCTTCCTTTTTCACTTAAAAAATTACATCTATTCACAACTAAAGTTATGATTAAAACTTTAGTATGGCGTTAGAACTCAAATCCCCAAAGCAGACATTGAAATTATTTAAGTTTTGAATAAATATAGAGTATTAAGCCTATGGCGGAATCGCCCCAAAAGTTTGATGGGGTAGTTATATATTTCAATCAAAGCAATCGAACTAAGTGGTTAATCAACGATACCACTATACCCCCTTGAACTGCTCATACAGATTATCAAATTAATGGCTTACCTGATTGTTAATTAACGCACACAACTTTATGAGTTGTTGATACCGCTTCCCATCTTCTGATGTTTTGCTTGCTCCATTAATCGACCAACCTATATTGATACGTAAGCAATCTTTATATAAATCGATGGTACTAAATTCATTACCTGCTCTAAAATAGATATTTTCTTTGGCTGCAGCCTTAAGCAGCTCTTCGCTGTTAAATTAGCGCATCAAACGGGATTAATTTCACCTGAATTAATACCACTTGATACGCTTAATCGTTTTAATGCATTTCAGGCTTTGGTTTTCTCAGAGGGATACAAATTGACATAGAATTAAATCCTTAACTTTTATTTTCGTATTTATTAAATAAAGGTCAATGATATGGAAAAAGTGAATTTTCAAGATTATTAAATCCTACGAAAAACAAGTCCCACTAAAGACAATTTTCCTTTAATACAAAACCATTTAGGGTGCACGATTGTTCTATACCTACGGTTTGTTATTACTTAGACTTATCTAAATGTAAGATGTTACTGAAAACAAAAACGATGTTTTAAAAGTAAAACTGATATTCCTACAAAACTCTAAATAGGGTTAAATAAATTAGGGATGATAACTTTTATGGTTTTATTTTCCTAATACTTGCCCCATAAATTCACACATCTAATTTGAAAGTTACATATGTTATTAAAAAAAATTTTAAAGCGTACAGCATTATCGATATCAATTACCAACGCTGTTATTCCATCTGTATATGCCGCCAAGGATAATAACTTGCCACATTATAAACTTCTAATTGAATCTACTCTTAAACAAATTGAACGTTCAAAAAGCGATACTTCGGCTTATAAAACTACAAAAATTGAGAATATTAACGGGGATGTTTCGAAAGTAATTGCTACTTATGACCCTCGAAGAAAGCCACAAACACCTTGGCATCTTATTACTATTGATGGGGATAAACCGTCAAAAGATCAGATAGAAGATTTTCTTATATCGATTGATGACTCTAAGGCAAATAAACTTAACGATTTTATTGATATAAACTCATTAGAACTCAGAGAAGAAGATGATAATACAAGGACATTTTATTTTGAAGGTCGAAATAAGAAATTTGGTGATAGTGCGATTGGAAAATTGGATGGGACAATAGTCCTCGATAAAATGGAAAATACCCTATTGAGTATGATTGTTGTCAATAATTCAGAATTTTCTTCTAAATATACCGTGGATATTAGTCACTGGAGCATGCAATTTGAATTTGCTCGACAAGGTGATCTCATCATACAGACATCACAAAAAGCTAAAATGAAAGGCACTATCGCCCTGTTTGTTGACCTTGATGTTAATGCTTCAGTTGTATATTCAAATTATGAGCATTTTTTTGATCGGTCATTAACCGTTAATAACGATAAGCAAATAAAGTAAATCGTGTAAAAGGCTTCAACGAACACAATAATTAATTTAAAAGAGGAAACAATATGACTACCCCCCCCCCCGTGAGTAATGACATTGCAAATAAACAAAATCATACATTGAAAGAAAAAATACGAGGTCATCTAACGCGAAAAATGGTTTATGTTTATCTGATTATATTCTCCGGCGTTTATTTTTGGTTTCAACCGGACCATATGGAAGTCGTTTTGGATGTATTATGGAGTATCATTTATTAGCATATCGTTATTAACGGTTAAGTGAAAAAGAGTGAAGTTTTGTTTTAAAAGCCTCACTCTTACTTAAACAAGGAAAGTATATTTAATTTAGTGGCAAAACTTGTCTAGCTTTGTCCTGTAATTATCATGGCAACCCCAAGTGTTATTAATGACAACCCTCCTACTTTATTGATAAATAGTGCAAAAGTATTATTGTTATAGCCAATCATCTTCTTGGAACACCAAGCATATGTAAATAATATCCCCGCTTGAATAATCAATACGCTAATACCCATTAACACTAATTGAGGGATAAGCGTTGCATTTGGTTCTATGAACATTGGAACAATAGTAGAAAATAGGAGTAAAACTTTTGGGTTTGAAGCGTGAATAATAAAACCTTGTGTTAAAGCACTATTCCCTTTTTTCATTGAGTTAATTATTTTTTGTTGAATCCTAGGTAAGCGAAAAATAGTTATACCAATATAAATAAGATACAAAGATCCTAATACTTTCAATAAATTATACACAGCAGAATAAGATGAAAGAGTAGTAACTAAGCCGCTCGCCGCAAGAACAAAATAGAAAATATTAGCTAAAAGTATACCAAAAATGGTATACACGGCTAACTTCAGTCCATGAGTAATAGTTTGCGATATAATGAATAAAACGCCGGGTCCAGGCAATGCGCAGAGAAACGCATCAGTAATGCAAAAGAGTATCCAATTCTCAATGCTCAATATAATTTCCTTATATACTTATACAGTTCTATTTTAATTTTGAAAGATTAAGTGGATATTGAACCGCTCCTAACAGAGCGGTATATTATGGTATAATATTGACGGTTTATAATTTAACTATATTGTCATCAGTGTCTCTGTCTATTAATTTTACAAAAGGATCTACTCCTACAAATAATGGCTTTTTCGATACGACAAAAGTAATTTTGTTTTTTCCATCTTTGATCCTGTGTTTTTTCAAGTACAATAAGTTGTCATTCTCGTGACTTTTTACACTGAGAGATATATCTTCAGGGTTAGCTAAAAACAGACCTATATCAACCATTGCAGATAAAGGTGCTTGCTTTTCAATTCCTTGCCCATCTGTAACAAAGCGCTTCGCTTCTAACGTTATTGTGACTTGATATTGATTATTCTTAATCGGTTTAATTAGAACATCGGTTGTTTTGATATCGTATATGTTTACTTCTGTAAACAGCCGTTTTATCTCTTCTTTCTCATTTTTAGTCGCATCCTTAGTAATAAATGCAAGTAAGTCCTGAGTTGTCGGGTAAATGTTATCAGTAAATTTGTATCGCTTAACAAAGTTGTGTAAAGCATGGTTTAATCTTTCTTCACCTAACAAATCAACCAAAGCCATCATTACAATTGCTCCTTTGTGATAGTGTATATATTTTTGATTTTCAACCCGCATTAACGGTAGCTCTACAACTTGTTCGCTAGAACGACCACGTAAATAACTATCAAGTTCCATCTTGAGAACTTTTCGTAAGTTTACATCGCCATATTTCTGTTTAAATAGCATTAACGCACTGTACTGAGACAAGGTTTCTGTGATCATAGCGCTACCTTGAACATCAGCAGCATCCACTTGATTTCCCCACCATTGATGTGCCACTTCGTGGGCAATAACATAGTAAATTTGATCTATGCTACTTTCATCTCGAAGGTCAGTGATAAATCCTAATCGCTCAGAAAAAGCAATGGTATTAGGAAAGCTTTGTGCAAAATTTCGATAACCTGGAAATTCAATAATCCTTATTTGATCATGAGGATAAGCGCCAAAACTTGTTGAAAAATAATCTAATGCGTCCTTAACTGCTTGACTCATTCGGCTTACATTTACGCTATGATCGCGATGATAGTAAATTTCAATATCAACACCATTATGTACACTAGTATGTTTTTCATATTTTGCTGACATGAACGCGACAAAGTTTTGAATGGGTTCATCAGATTTATAATGAAAATATTGACGTCCGTTTTCCTTCCATTGATTTTTTAATGATCCTGGCGCGATGGCTATTTGATCAGCGGTTGTTGAAACGGTCGCTTCAAAGTCAATATAACCAATACCTGACCCTTTAGTTGAGACATTATAATATGATGACTCTTCTAATTTATGAGCGCGTCGTGGTGGTTCAAGACCATGATTTTTCCTTTTTTCGGGTGAAATTAACTCAAGACTTTGTACATAACCATATAAAGGGAATATTGCGTATCCCTCAAAAAAAGTACCATTCCCGACAATTTCAACATTCGCAGAACCGGAATTATTATCAACAAACCCTTGGTGTTCACGTTCTAATTGGAAAGTTCCTGCGCGTTGCTCTCCGGGCTTTAAAGCATGATTGAATTCAAACCAGTAAGTATTAGTATCTTTGTCCCAATCGGCTAATTGTCCACCGTCAATTGTTATGGTGAAACTTTTTGGAGTGTAATAGGGGAGGGAAATTAAAAATCGATTAATAGGCTCTTTAGTTTTATTAATGAGGCTAATTTTTGCATCAACTTTTACAGCACGTGAATCAGGGTAAAGATCAACATTTACCTGAAGTTTTGTAATGGTAGGAACAGGTAAATCAATATGCTGACGATAACGTTTTTCATAATTAGCTTTAATTTCATCCTTCTCTTGTATTGTTGAATATTCATTTAATACTCGGGTATTGTAGAAAATGGTACTGCCACTAAATAAAAATATAATTGAACAAATAGCTATGGCGTATCTTCCCGTATGGGATATTTGGTAACTGACTTTCGGCAATCGTGATTTTAAGCTTTGTACTGGACCACGTTGCCAAAGGCCATAACCTATAATGCTTAAAATAATTGCGAGTGCTCCCCAATAAAGCATATACCAGCTATGACTTTGTAAGGACCAGCCGAAACCATTTAAATCTGTATATTGTAAGATAGGGGATTTGCTGAAAAGGAACATGTTATGACCGAAACCTAAAGGTTCCATAGCAAAATTAATGCCTAAACACAGTGCAAATAACAACATGCCTATATACTTGTTAGGGCTTATTACTTGGAGAAAAAAAGCCAGAATAGTTAGCATAATCCAAGGTAAAACTGAGAAGTAGAAGAGTGAAATCAAATATTGTGGAATATCAATTAAGCTAACACCATTTGAAAACTGATATGCAATTGTTACACAGATAGCGAAGATCATTAATATGACTAAAATTGAACATACTGCAATTAATTTTGACATCCAGAAGCAAAGGTTATTTACAGGCATGGAGTCAATAATATCGCCCATTCCAGAAATACGTTCTCGCCAAATAATCTCAGCACTATAGTAGGTGATGATAATCATGCTCAATATCACCATTGAACCTTTGATGATTTGTACCATAATTTGAGTAAAAGGTAGTTGAGTGCTACCAAACATACCTTTGGGTTGGAAAAGTACGGCAATCATAGTTAAAAACACAAAACCACATAATGCAAGGAATGCGGGTGTAATAATTACCTGCTTAAACTCGAATTTTGTACGCGCAAAAAATTGGCTCCATCCCGGATTTATAGAGCCTTTATAGTTAACAATATGATGGCTAACAATTGTATCTTCTAATATTATATTTTTAGTATTTGCCTTTTTCTTTGTAGCCTTCTTATTGTGTATTGATAAAGGCGATAAAATATTACCAATAGCAATTAATATCACGCTAGACAATATAAGCCATAATAGGCGATTTAAGAGTAGGTTATCAGTTAATGCCAGCATTTGATTATTCTGGTCATGTAACGTCCAGTAACGGCTGATCTCTTGGAATGTGTTGATAGCAAAAGGGTCCATTAGTGAGCCTAAAGCTGGATTTGAGAGAAAAAGTGTTCCACTGGCATTGTATAAAGCAAACACTGCAATAAGGCTAAGATAAATGGGCATCATTGCTTTGAGACGAATCGCAATAGCGTAAAAAAGACAAGAAGTTACAAAGAGCGCAGGGACTGAAATATAGAAAAAAGTTGTGAGGTAGTAGGCTATATTTGACGGCCCTAATCTTTCTGGTGCCACCCACGGCATTAAGCTTCCAATTAATAAGCCTATTGGTACTGTTGAGAATATCACTACAATCACAACAAATGTGGCTAAAAAACGCCCGGTTTGATACATCACAGCGTTAATTGGTTTGCAATACAATATCTCAGCCATATCACTTTCATGATCTCTTAATGCGCTGTTAGACATAAAATTCACGACTAAAATCATTGCAAAAAGACCAAACATACTCATTACTTTAGCAATAAAGAAAGGACCATTAATATGTACATTACTGCCGAGATCATTCAGCAGGTTTTGCATGTTTGTTACAGATATAGCGAGAATGAAAAAAATACTTGCAGAGATATAAAATGATGGTTGACGGGTAAAATATCGCCACTCGAACATAAACATTTTAGCTAACATATTTGCCTCCTTAACTGGCTGAACGTTGTGCGTGTAAAGTAGAAAAGTACACGTCTTCAAGGTTGGCGGGTGTGGGTTCAAAGCCTTCAGGGGCATTATCAGCTAAAACATGCACAATAGTTTGCCCAGCGAGTAAACGTTTAGAAATAACGGGAAACTCTTTTTCAATGTCAGTTAATTCATCACCTACAAGTGATTTACGCCATATTCTTCCGTTAAGTTTCTCAATAAGACGAATAGGATTACCTTCGAGTAAGATTTCTCCAGCCGCTAAAACAGCCATAGCAGGGCATAACTCTGAAACATCATCTACAATGTGTGTTGACAAAATAATCACTTTATCTTGACCAAGAGAAACGAGTAAATTGTGAAAGCGATTGCGCTCTTCAGGATCTAATCCTCCAGTAGGTTCGTCAACAATGAGTAAGTCAGGATCTCCAAGCAAAGCCTGAGCTATACCAAAGCGTTGACGCATACCTCCTGAGTAACCGCTTACCGCATTTTTTCTGTGCTGGTACAAATTTGTTTGATGTAATAAACCATCTACAATTTCTTTACGTTCTACTTTATTAACTAGCCCTTTGAGTATGGCTAAATGGTCTAATAATTCATCAGCAGGGACGCGTGGGTAAACTCCAAAGCTTTGTGGCAAATAACCTAAACGCTTTCTCAATTCATTTGGGTTGTTTAGTACATCAACACCGTCAAAATGTATGTTTCCAGAATCAGCTTCTTGTAACGTAGATATGGTTCTCATTAGTGATGATTTGCCCGCGCCATTAGGACCTAACAAGCCGTACATCCCTTTAGGAATAGATAATGAAACATTCTTTAGCGCACTAACACCGTTATCATATGTTTTGCAAAGTTTGTCGATTTCTAACATGTCCTACCTCTGATTGCCGTAAATAACTAACGGCATTTATTTCTCTTTAGTATTAATATTTATTAATACTAGTCGAATAAAAGGTCAAGTATATTGAGGTCATTGTGTTTTTTATAGAACGTTTGTGCGGAAACTACAGGTAATTTTCTGAATAAAAAATTGTTTTCGTTTTGTGTTAACAATCAAGTTATTTATGAAAATTTATTCTTGAACAAAACATATAACTTGCATTGAATTCAATAAAAAAGTGATGAATTTCTATATTTACCACTCCTTAATTTGCTGGCTTTATACTTCTTTTTGGAGACAGAATGCGTAATTGTTCTTCAAGACTCCTAGAGTTTTTATGTTGTATCTCACCTGTATGCTCAGTGCTACTTTTCTCAAATAACATAACTAAGCATTCTTCTTTTGCTATAGGGTTATGTAGAATACCTTTTGGAATAACATATATATCCCCCTCATTAAGACTAACCGATTTATTTTCAAATTCGATAATCAGCGTCCCTTTTAGTATTAAAAAAAGTTCATCTTCATTTTTATGTCGATGCCATGTCAGTTCGCCCTTGAGCATCGAAACTTTGATATGGTAATTGTCAACATTCGAAATAATTCGAGGAGACCAATGCTCATCTAGCGCCATTGCATATTCAAGAGGATTTATTTTTTGATTCATTTAATTCCCTTTTTAACTACTCAATTTATTACTTTGCTAAGGATACTTATAGACTCAATAATGAGTATGTTTAGGCTTAATGAGAGAAGTTGTTCAAGCAGTAGAAATAGTCTTCGAACAGCTTAAAACCTTAATAATTACTATGGAATATATAAGCATTTATAAAATAAGAAAAAATCCACCTGCTGTTACTGCCGTTAAAACCTTCAGGAATTATTGCTAAATTAAACTTATAATATTTGGCTTATACATCAATTATTCTGTTGAAATTCCTTGGCTATCTAGCCAATCAATTGCCTCTGTTTCGTTTTTAAACATCTTAGTTTTAACACCGGTAAATGCCAAGACGGTCTGCTTTATGATTTCCTTGTGTATAAATAGATTAGGAATGCTCGCCTCACAAGCTTGGTTGTGTTTACTTGCCCATTTGTTTACTTCTAGAAATGGAGTGAAAGAGTCTGGAGTCCCTAACTCCCATTTTGACAAATCAATTAGAAATGCCCAAGGTTTATTACAAATTAATAGTGCTTCTGCTTTTACCTCATCACAGAATCGTACTGAGGTTTCATAATTCCATTGGTCATACAATTTCACGCGTATTGTCTGTCCAGTCACTGTTATTTTGAATGTACCATGCTCGTTCATATACTACCTCAATGACATTTTCGTGATATTAAATAAGACAAACCATTAAGCTTCAATTGTCACATAAATATTTATTAATAAGAGTGGACAATAGATCAAAGTATATTAAGATTATTGTGCGTTTTATAGAACGTTTGTGCGGAAATTAAAGTTGCGGATGTGCTTGAATGCTTAATGTTACATGAGTTTTACTATCTGATGATATTGAAATTATCGGTTTTGACGTAACGTTGATTGCAGCTTTCGTGGCGTTAAACCGTAGGTTTTTTTAAAATGTCTGTTCATGTGGCTTTGATCTGCAAAGTTACAAGCAATAGCTGCGTCAGCACCACTAGTCCCCGTAAACATCATAGTGCGTGCAAGTGATAAACGACGCATAATTAAATACCTGTATGGACTTGTGCCAAATAGCTCACGAAAGTCTCGGGTTAACTTCCATCGATCTCGTCCAGAAATTAGCTCTAAAGTATCCAGATCGATTGTTTGATTTATGTTGGCATTAATATATTCTCTAGCTAATTCTGCCGCTTTATAGTCCGGTCTTCTTTTATTTTGCTTGTTTGCACAACTTACTCTGTCCATACCAATAGCGAGCTCATAAATACTTTCTTCATACTCTAGACCTTCAAGGGGACGGTCCATATCATCGAAGATCCTGTATAATGCCTGATATAGCTTCGGATCATCAGATATTCCACCATCAATAAATGGTAAAGATTTTCCACCTAGTATTTTTTGTATCTTAGCTGGTTCGATGAAGCAAACCCGATAGTGCATCCTAGATTCATTGCCCGGTTGACCATCATGAAGTTCATCAGGATGAATGATTAAACTCCTGCCTACTTCGTTATATCGTGAACAACCTCGGTAAGTAAAACCTTGTTTACCGCTTAATGTAATGCCTACGGCATAAGTATCATGACGATGAGGTCCAAAAGCGGGTTTGTCAAAACAAGCTTCAACACGTTCTATTTCACCGGGTGCTTTATAAATCCAATTTGTATTCATTTAAATATTCTCACGTATATTCTTGACTTCAGCTTAAATATTATTGTTTCATTCATTAGGCATTACGGACATCTTCTTTTTAATCTTTACACAACTCTGGTTACCGTTTAATGCAAAGATTTAAACACGGTGTAATACCATTTCTAATAATAAATCAAAATAAATTTTTTTCTAAACTTGATATGTAATCACAATATAATATTGCAATAATTTTAGATTAGTTGAAATGTGGTGGATATCAAATTCTTGTGGTTTTATATAAGTTTTTTTCAACGGAATGAACTTATCTTTACCCTAGCCGTGTTCATAAAAAATATCGCTAGATATTAATTCATAATTAACAAGTGATTCGTAACAACCTCTGTAAAAAAAACATTACAAAATATTTCTGACTTTGAGTACATGAATAAGATGTTAGAATAACCTATGTTTGTTTCAAGTTGAGTAAAAATTGATAAATATTATTGAACATAAGTCGTTTGTAGATGTAACCAATAACCTTTTTAATGCTAACTTCATTGAAAAGGACTTTAGTGTGAGCAAGTGGAACGTTCATGAAAATAATATTTCCTATTTACAAGCTAATTTACATACGTTGAGCTTGTACCTTCGTGGTGGTGAGAATAGCTTTAGAAATGACTGTAAATCACTGAAAGGTGGTCCTGATAAAATATGCTTAATGCCACAAAATCAAGATTCTTTGTGGCAAATAAACGACCAGATAGAGTTTATTCATATTTATTTTAGTGAAGATTATCTTAAAAAATTTGCATCATTAAATTTAGATGTTGATATTAGAAATATAAAGCTTCGCGATATAATTTATGACAGCGACGCTACTATTAAATCTATGATTGTAAATTTGTACCAATTATCACGCTTCTCTGGTCAAGTAAATTTAATGGCAAAAGAAGAGTTACAAATGCAGTTAATGCATAAAGTCATCAATTGCTACAATGAAAATAAAATTAAAGACGACCTTATTATCAGCGGGCTTTCTATGTCAAATATCCAAAGGGTAAAACAGGCTGTTTTTGATGATATTTCATCAGCTCATACCATCAATGGTCTTGCAAATATAGTTAACCTCAGCCCTTTTCATTTCGCAAAAATGTTTAAGTTGAGTGTTGGTTTAACTCCCGCGCAATATATTTTACAATCCAGATTAACTTTTGCAAGAAAACTCCTGAAAACACATATTCCTCTGGCTGAAATTACTTACCTTGCTGGTTTTAGCCATCAGAGTCATATGTCTGCAGTTTTTAAAAACGCCTTAGGGGTAACACCGTTGTTTTATCGTAATAACTTATAAAATAAATAGTTAATTTCCATATTTGTTATCATTAAAGTTTACTCAGTTTCTTATCTACTTAAGCTCAAGGCTAAAATATTGATAATTTCACTTTATCGTTTATTGGTAGAGAGTATATTAAAGTCACTCAAGCTGATATAAAGCACGATTTTACGTTATGAACAATATTATTTATAAGATCAAAACATATTAACTGTAGTAATCCCTGGAAGTAATATGTTTTAGTTATCCTCAATAAGATTGAGCACAGTAATGTTTAAAAGTCATGTGAATAAGAATATATTTCAAATGCCAATTACTCTCTAGAGCACATGGTAAAGTGACTTTGATATAAATTTTTATAAGGGGGATTAATATTCTATTCTATGCGAATTTTTAACATTTTAGTAATCACTATAAAGATAAGTGCTGAAAAAAATAGTACATAAAGTTTTAGATTTAAATCATTATTTTGTATTCGGGTTTTCCATAATAGTTACTAAATCAATGTCAGCTAATAGTGTTCTGATCTTGCCGCATAAAAATGGACACTAATTAAGAATATTACCTTCAGCTTCAAAGTCCTAAGGGCTTTTATACCTTATGTAGCTGTGAAGCCTCCTTTTATTATAGAAGCACTCTATATAATCAAACACATTTATTTGAGTCTAATCCATCAGCTTGGATAATGCGTGCTAACGGCGAACTAGATTGGCATAAAGAAGAATGAATCTAGCTTGCCAAGTTATAGTTTAAAATAACACTGCTATTAGATAGAAACGACTAAATTTATACAGTGGGTAAATTAACTTTCACTAACTATTTCTGAATAATGTTTTACTGGAGCATATTGATAGTCGTAAGAAAAAAGCTAAGGAACGTTGTGCCCCAGATCGCCATAGAATCATAAAATTTAATATCTAAAATTTAATATCTAAAATTTAATATCTAAAATTTAATATCTAAAATTTAATACCTAAAATCATATTAATCTAATGTCCGCTTTGGTATTTTTTAATCAAATTAGAATTTTCGACTTTACAGGTTGTTGATGAAATTTAGTACAATTCTATTATCTAACGCTGGGCTGATTTTATCGGTTCAAATGTCGCTAGATAAGCCAAGGCTAACGTCAGCAATCGTATCATTGTTAACATTAAGCCAGTGATCATCAGAGAGTTCTTCAGCTAGCCAAAAGCTGACATTATCTTTTGAGTTACTAAGGGCGGCTCAGAGCCTAAATCCGACAAAAGCATAGAGACTAATTTAGTGTTTTAAGTCGGAGAAATCTTTTATTCAAATCCATATTGATAGCTCTTCTAACATTGGTTATCTCTGTATTAAATAAAAGGACCTGTCCGACTAAACTTTTGTCCTCTACGTTTAAGCCTCCGCTAACGCGATTTATCGATCATCTCACGAATTTTGCTAGCGGCTTTCTTACCAAATTTTTGCATATAAAAAAGTTGCACCTTGGGCCATACCGACTTGAATTATAAATATCTATTTTATCAATTATGTTTAGCTAAGACGCACCACAACATCTTACATTTTTTCAAAAAGTCACCTTAGATTCAATTTTTTACGGGAAAGTTCAGCAAGTTAACGAAGTCAAAATACCAAAAATATTAGCATTAGGAATTAAACGTAATTGTGTAGAGTTAGTTAAGTAGCACAATTCCTTTTTTAACAGATACTACTTTTGAAAACAGTAGAGTTTTCTTATTAAGTAAGACGTCACTAATACTCCCCATGTGCTCTTCGTGTGTTAAATACAAGGATTTTAAAGACGAGTCCACATTGATTTGCCAAAGATTACCGAGGCTGTCGGTAACTAAAATGTTGTTGTTTTCACCTTGAAACATCGAGAAAGATTTATTTTCTTTGAATCCAGCTACTGGTAATTTTGAACCATCAACTATTTGCTTTAATACTAATTTATCATCAATTACAAATAAATCATCTTGCTCTGTGATTAGTGCTTTTTGACTAGGGCCTATGTACAGGGTTTCCATATGGTGACTGTCAAAGTTGAACAGTTTGATCGCATATTGATTATTCTCAATAACTTTAAGTAATAGTTGGCTTTCACCTTTGGTGTGATAGATATCAACAACATCAAAAGACACTTTTATTGGGGTAAGTTCGCCATTAAGATCGAGTAAAGTTAATCCCTTGCCTGAGTTAACAATAATAAAACTACCATCCGGTGACCAAACAAAGGCGTTAACTTCTTTATCTGCAGGGAAATAACTTAATTGAGTTGGGATAATGCTTGTCTCAGCAGAGTTTAACAACCATACCTGGCTGCTGCCTTCTCGGTTTGATAGAAAAGCAACTTGGTCGCCCTGAGGTTGATATTTTGCGTCATGCTCTTTAACAGGACTGCGTGCAAGCATCTGCTGCTTCGTAACGATATTCCTAGACTTTTGTCGGCCTTCAACTTTATCCCAACTTAATTGGCCAATATCAGGATCAAACGTCCCCATAGCCGCAACTATTCTATGGCCTTGTGGATGAAATTTCGGGGCATAGATATCTTGCATAGTCGGGAAGTTGTACTCGGTTAACTTCCCGTTGATGTCTACTTTATAAAGAGATTTTCCCGCAGAAGTAATCAAGCTTTTATGATGAGGATGCCAGCTTAAGTGCCCGTACATGTTGTGCTTATGCATATCTTCTGGTTGTAGCGCTGTAATAGTAGTCTCAATTGTTACAGGGTCAACAAGCACTAAACTAAAATTATGCACCGTATCAAATTGTGACAAAGCCAATAAATTTAAGTTGCCTGAATAATCTAATGAAGAAAGATATTCTTTTTGAGGCGTATAAAGTGTTCTTATTTTATTATCAGTTAGTGACATACTTAATAGTTTGTCTTGATCATCTTCAGTGCTAATAAATGCAATACTTTCATTGTCCAACCATACCGGTGAATGATAATCCCTATTTTCACAGCTTAGTACTTCTCTCGTCGCTTGTGGTGACGATTTAGCCAGACCAAAAGATAATGCTCTCAACTCTTCGCAGCCTTCAAGTACTTGATGTTTCTTACAATGGGTCACACTTGAAAATATAATTTGTGAGCCATCTGGTGACCAACTAGGTGTACCATATATGCCGACTTCTTCGGTTAATAAGTATTCTTTGTTGTTTAGCGTATCTTTAGCCCACAACTGATTTTTACAACTACCTTTATAACGCTCAAAGGCAATGTAACGCCCATCAGGTGAATAACTTGGCTGTAACTCTTTGTTATCTGATGCTGTTAAAGGAGTCAGCTTAGCAATGTTAAGCTTGTCTGAAGACATGAGCTCTTGGTAAGTAAATAATGCAACAATAATTAGTATTGCTGTTAAAATTATTATCCAATGCTTAGGAATGAAAACTTTATTTACTAAACTGCGCTCTATTTCTTGCTCTGCTGATTTTTCTTGGCTATTGATGCTTGCTAGTTCTGTCTGCCAATTAACATCAGCGAGTAAGCTGTAACCCACTTTAGGATGGGTTGAAATTACTCTTTGTGTTTTAGCATCATCATTAAAGGCTTTTCGTAACTGAACTATACAACGCTGAATAGCATTAGAGCCGACAACAGTGCCAGGCCATACTTTATTTAATATGACGTCATGGGGAACGACCTGTCCTTGATTCTCTGCAAGAATAAGTAAAACCTGCAGTACTTTTGGCTCCATCGAAAGAATATCGTCTTGGGTAACAATTTGTGAACGTGCCATATCAATACGGTAGTTACCGACATAAAACTCAATCACTAAACTTCCCCTAAAAGCGATAACGTAATAAAAGCTAAACGGGCAGTATACCTATCCAAGTTATTTACGCTATCTAAAACTTTCAATCGCTTATAAATCTCATTAATAGCTCAATGAGATTACCAAAAACATTAATTCATATTATATATCATTAGAAAAATTACCAGTTAACTCATTGATATTTATGCCATCAGCTTTTCTGTAGCTTTTTATCAGGCTCCCTACATAGAGTTGCTCAGCTAATGTGATGAAAATGAAGTGAATAAATAATTAACGGAGAAAAATATTCTAATGAAAAAAGTTTATCTAATATTATTGGTGGCGATATTAGCCCAATCACTGTCAGTACTAGCAGCAATCCCAACAAAAATTGAGCAATATGACATAACCGCTGAAAAAATCACTGATCAGGTTTATGTGCTGACTGTGGCCTGGAGCAAAACGTCATTTTTTAACAGCGCGATTATTGTTGGTGATAAAGGCGTGTTATTGATTACGGCGCAGATGTCCCCGGTGGCACCAAGTCTGGAAGCAAAAATAAAAGAATTAACAGGCAAACCTGTCACTCATGTTTTCAACATGGCTTCAGACTACTTTCACTATGACGCCAATCAATATTTTAAAGAGCGAGGGGCTGAATTAATTGCCCATAAAGCACTTAAATACACCAGAGCAAGTACAGAAATTTTGTTTGATGATAATTTCTCGATGTCATTTGGTGATGAAGTGCTTACTGCCCGTCATACACTAGCGCATAATAATGCCCAAACAATTGTTTATTTAGAAAATAGTAATGTAATGTTATTGGGCGATGCTTTTCGTACCAACAAATTGGTATACACAGGTTATCACGGTGTACAGGGTCACCTAGATGGATTTAACCAAGCTTATGATATGGCCAATGATAAAACGTTAATCGTATCAGGAAACAAAGATTTACGTCTGTTTAGTCAACGTGAAGAATTGAAACTGGCAGGCGAAACCTTAAGCAATTTTGCTCGCTTAGTCGGTAAAAAACATAGCGCAGGCATGTCCGTTGCTGACATGACAGCGGATCAAGAATTGTTAAAGGCCGTAGCTATCTATCCTATCTATCGCGATAGACCTGAGTTGATCAAATATAATATTATACAATTGGTCGAGTTAGAGTTTCGTCCAGCTTATTTTCTTGATAACAAAGACTTACAAGCTTACGAAGGTCAATATCAAGCAAATGATGGTAACCTTCTCAAGGTCAGTGTGAACAATGGCCTCTTGTTTGTAATGCAAGAAGGAAAATTTAATTTTGCGCTTAATCCTCTGTCGCTTGAAAAGTTTGAACTTAAAGGACGTACAGACTCTTCCCACATGCTGTTTCATTTCTCTCCCGATGGACAAGTAACTGGCATTTCGTCCAAAATGCCAAAAGACAGTTATTATGAAAAGTTGATCCCTTCCGAAATACATCAAAAAGTTCATTGATAGGACAAGGTATCAGGAGAAATTTGAGGTTTATAGCTTAAAATATTCAAATCCCTATCGATATTAGTGACCGCTTTGTCGGATCACTTGTCGTTAGATAAGCCAAGGCTAATGTCTGCTATCGTATCCAAGAACTAAACCGCTCGCGCGGTAATGGCGTTTTTTGCAAGCCCTGTATCAACTTCTAACTTTTGTATTCTTTTCTACTCTTAGTATTGAGGTATTCCGCCTCAATTTGCTAGGAGTATTTACTATGAA
>Ga0209184_1001169_pt1 | contig 18930 bp, 10 predicted proteins | sample EN8Hudsemesocosm_2_FD_184627 | JGI IMG/M metagenome (GOLD analysis project Ga0209184, IMG submission 184627) | Methane-oxidizing microbial communities from mesocosms in the Hudson Canyon - EN8C Hudson Canyon (SPAdes) (version 2) | ecosystem: Environmental > Aquatic > Marine > Cold seeps | place... | reverse complement strand
TACCGAAATATTACCAAAACCAATTGAAAGGCAGGCATTTTATGACGTTTTAAAACGTTATCTTCAAGCAGCTGAAGTAAAAGAAGCCAAACCCAAGAAACTCGAGCTTAATGCTATTAAGCATTCTAAACACAGTAGCAAAACAAATAAGCCTAAAACACGTGATATTAGCGGTACCGTACTGGTAGCAGAAGATAATGTAGTAAACAGCCGATTAATTAGTCTTTATTTAACTAAAATAGGTGTAAACATTATTCTGGCCGAAGATGGAAAGCAAGCGGTCCAGAAAGCAATGGATAACCCTATCGACCTTATTATTATGGATCAGCATATGCCCGAAATTGAAGGCCCTGAAGCCATTGAACGCTTACGAAAAGAAGGCTTCGAAAAACCGATCTTGGCATTTACTGCTAGCGATGATATTAAGGATCGTACCTTGATGATGGATGCCGGATGCAACGGAACCATTGATAAACCCATAAAATTTGATCAGTTGTATCAGGCCTTAAGTGAATATTTGCCCTTGGCCTCAAAAGTAAAACAAAATACCAATAGCTTATGGAATGATCCCGAATTAAGACCGATTGTAAGGCAGTTCGTAAAGGATATTCCTAAACTTATGATATCCATGGATAAGGCATTTAAAGATCACGATTGGATGACATTGCGAGGCTTAGCACATCAAGTTATCGGTTCTGCAGGCTCTCTAGGTTTTTCAGATATTACAATAAGTGCTAAGCGAGTTGAAAGAGCGTTAAAAAAAGATGAAATAAAAGGGCTAAAGAATATTTTTGAGTCTTTTAAACACGAAGCTGAAAAGGCCCACACTAATTTTAAGCAGGCCTTATAAGTCAGGCTACAGCAGCTCTTGAGAAGCATCATCATTAATTTGCTGTATTAACTTCTATATATGGGCCTATAGGCTATCCTATAGCGTGAGTTGTTCAGCAATATAAAAAGGCTAAGCATGAATAATCAAAATAAAGAACAGTATTTTGAAGGTACGATGTATGGCACCTATGCCGATATATTATTCATCCTTTTTCCATTTCTTGTGATTTTCTTACTCAGGATCTGGAATGACGAAGTAATTGAAATTCTTAAACAGCCCGATCTATCGATTGCTGCAGCAATCTTATCTGGACTCAGCTTAGGAAAATTTGTTCTGGGTTTAATTGGCGACCGTGACCTCGGTCAATATAAAGAGCGTATCGTTTTTTTTATGGCACTAACGTTATTTATTGTTTTAGGGCCATCTCTGATGATCATCATTAAAATCATTAACGATAATGATGCCGCTGAATTTATTGGTTTTGTACAGCCCGTGCTTTTAACGATAGCCATCGCACTTTATTCCATATCGGTAAGCGTTCACAAAATTGTTGAGCGCTATGATCATTTAGAAGATAAAACCTCGAATGAGATATCTCCCGTTGAGGCGCCCTCTCCTTTAAATATTAGTGGGAGTCACGACCAAGAAATTCAGATTAAAGAAGGCGGTACAGATAAAAGGTAAATAATCATGACCTCTCATATAAATCGTGATGCATTATCTGAGATGGCTAACATTTTAGAAGATGACTTTCCAGGAATGGTGAAAGCCTTCATAGGAAATACCACTAAACTTATTCAACAATTAAGCGTACATCTTTTAAAAAATGATGCGGCGTCTTTTATTCTAACGATTCATAGCCTCAAAGGAAGCAGTCGTAATATGTGCGCGGATGACCTGGCTGATATTTGTATTCGCTACGAAACACTTGCGAAGAGTAAGACCCTTGAAAGTATAGACTCAGAGTTAACAGCTCTAATTAAAGAATTTGAATGCGTAAAAGCCTCTTTGCTCTCCTTCCTTGTATAATTCCATAAAGTAATGAGCCTTTTTCTTGATATATTGAAAAGTTGTTTTACTTAAGCCGCTGAGTTTCTTTAATTGATCATAGTGTTCAGCTATTATAGCGCTCCATATTGGATAACGATTTTAGGAACCATCTGTGACTACTCGCTCTGAACAAAAACAAAAAACCCGTCGCGCTTTAATGGATAGTGCTTTGGAACTTCTAAGTGCGGAACGCGTTTTTTCCAGCCTAAGCTTACGGGAAGTAACTCGTGAAGCAGGAATAGCCCCCACCTCATTTTATCGTCATTTCGATGATATGAACGATCTAGGTTTAGCATTGGTAGAAGAAGCAGGTTTAGCGCTCCGTCAGTTAATGCGGAAAGCTAGAACACGTATAAAAGAGAAAGGAACGGCTATCGACGTGTCAGTCGATACTTTTATGGAGTATTTAATAAATAATACAAACCATTTCAGACTACTATTGCGGGAACATACAGGAAATTCTCAAGAATTTCGTATTGCGATAAATCTTGAAATTAATCATTTCGTGACTGAACTTGAAGAATACCTTAATCAGCGCACCAAACTAGAAGAAAATCCGGACGCACTCGGATTGGTTCAAGACAAAGCCTTAGCAGAAGCGATGGTCATTATTGTTTTTCATATGGGCGGCGTTGCTTTAGATAGCTCAAAGAAAGAACGTAGCGAGGTGGCCAAAAAAGCTAAATTACAACTGCGAATGCTAATTAAAGGTGCCAATAAAAATTAGCACCTTTAAGACTTAGAAAATAGATTACGTTCAATTTATTGAAAAATGAAAGCCGTACCAGAGTTTTCTATCACACCGCCTGCTGAGCCACTTGAACCAATAACCAGTTTAGTGTTTGAAATATCAATATTTTCACCAAGTCTTAAATTATCTTCTGGATTTTCTGCTGTGAAAACTCTGCGTAACAAGCCCTGCTCATCAAGATCACTATACAAATAAGATTGCCCAACATTCGTATATACGCTCTGATCTTGATACGGGGCAGAGATCAATAAATCATCATTTTCAAACGCTACATAACGACCGAAAGAAGCGTTTTCTTGTGTATCACTCGCTTTGATATACTTCGTTTCAATCCAAGTTTCATTATCGCTTGTATCAAAAACATATGCAGCCCCTGAATTCAGTAAATCATTACTTTCCATATTACGATTAAAACCGAGACCACTTCCGTCTTCATTACTGGCGCCGACAACGACTCTATTGCCAGATACCGCCACTGAGTCACCAAAACTGTCACCAATATCGGCATTTGACGCTTTTAGGAAGCCAGTTTGTGTCCAGGCATTGGAGCTGCCTGATCTATCAAAAATATAAGCAGCGCCAGATTCTGGCATATCTTCAACTGAACCATCGTTTTCCTCTTCAGATAGTGTAAAGCTATCCTGACCTGGTGCGCCTATTATTATCCGCCCATCACTCATGGCTATTGAGCTTCCGAAACTATCACCAGAAAGCGCATTCGAAGCTTTAAACTCTGTTATATAAGTAAAGGAATCATCTGCATCGTCATGTGCATAGCCGAAAACAGCACCCGAATTAGGCAAGCTTGCATCAGAACCTGCAGCCGTTAAACTATCTTCTTTTGGAGCCGAAACTAATAATATGTTTTCTTTAAATAAAACAGTTTGCCCAAAAGCATTATCATATCCCTCAAAAGCCGGTTGGTTTAATTTAGGCTTTATGTAAGCTTTTTGAGTCCAATATTGTGATAATATTTCTGGCGGATCCGCAGGAACAGGGACCCCTGGGTCTATCCAGATATACGACACAACTTGTGACGCTGCATCAATACTTTCAACCCAATGGGCAGGTTCTACAGGAGTCGTTTCCGGATCAGTTGGTTCTGGCTCAGTTGGAGGGTCTTCATACACAGTTAGTAATTTGTAGGCATATACGGCACCAGATGATGGCGCAAGGTTATTTCTTTCTGCATTAGCTGCGATGTCATCATCATTCACGCCGTCACTATTTTCATCAATCCAGGTAAAACTTCCTTCTGAAAGACTATCCTCTCCGGGTGCAGACACAATAAGTAAATTATTACTTAAGCTAACAGAATAACCAAACAAATCACCCGCTTCAGAATTGGGTGCTTTTATTAAGCTGTGAAACTCCCAGTTGTTCTCTGAAACTTGCCTATAAATATAAACCGCACCTGAATTTTCAGATAACTCGTTAACATTACTAGAAATATCACCTGTCAGTATCCCCGTCAAATCACTGTCTTCATGCGGTAAACCAACCGCTAAGAAATCGCCATCTAAAGAAATATTGCGACCAAACTCATCATTCTCGGATCTATCCATAAAATTCACGGGTGACTTTTCAGGTTCAGAGCGCCGAATGGTAATGTTATAGACAATTTCTTCATGAACCGTTCTTATCGGCTGAGCGACTTCGTCATCTGGGTCAACTACTTCGACTACTTCAAACGGCGTACATTCAATCCCAAAATACGGAATCTCAGCTTGCACGTTGATTGTGACTTTAAGTTCAGTTGAATCATTAATTAGAGGAACTCTTACAAAGGAGGCGTTATCAGGGAACTCATACAATTCAGGCTCTCCCACCAGTTCTAATGTGGGCGTTAAGCTAGAAAGAGAAATAGTAGAAGCCAGTTCATCAGACACTATGTTCTGCTCAGGCAGTGTTGACGGTATATCTCCAGAATCAAATGAGAAAGCAGATAATGACGTGACCTCTTGAGGGTTAATGAGAAGTTCATCGGTGAGGTAGTCGACTTCGAGTTCATATGAATTTGTTAAATAGTCAAATTCTGAATCAAATTCGAGCAACTTATCGCCAGAGTCAAATATACTTATACCTGTTAGCACTTCAAAATCTAGCACATTAGAATCCGTGCAAGATGCATCCGGTGAATCCACAAACTCTTCAGGAAGTATTAACGGGTTATCTCGGCTACAACCTATAAGTGTGACTATACATATAAAAGCGGCAAGTCCATTGATTTTTTTTTGGAGGGCGGGCATGTATATTTTATTCCTTTGTATGCGCGTGATATTCATGAAACTGGATATCGTTACATGCATTATACGTACATAAGTCTTTAACAAGCTTGAATTTGAACACATTTCTAAAAGTAATATATAAGAGCAACAATAATTGTTGTGATAAAATAACGCGTATTATTGATTAATACTCACTTAACTCTACTATATTCAATCCAATCACCTTTTAGTTGTAAAAAATGAAGTTAAATAGAAAGTTCTGTATTGCCCCTATGATGGAATGGACAGATCGGCATTATCGTTATTTTGCCCGTTTAATGACCAATCACACCCTACTCTATTCAGAAATGGTGACCAGTGGCGCGCTGATTCATGGTGATAAGCAACGGCATTTACAATACAACGTTGAAGAGCAACCCGTTGCACTTCAACTCGGCGGAAGTAATGCGAAAGAACTTGCCTTATGTTGCAAGATGGCTGAAGACTATGGCTACAATGAAGTTAACTTAAATGTTGGTTGCCCAAGCGACCGGGTTCAAAACAATATGATTGGCGCGTGTTTAATGGGGCATGCAAGCCTTGTTAATGAATGCTTGAGTCAAATGTCTGCTGCTACGTCTCTGCCCGTTACGGTCAAACACCGCATTGGTATTGATGACTTAGATAGCCCTGAATTTTTATTTGGCTTTGTCGATGAAGTCAAAAAATCTGGCTGCTCTACCTTTATAGTTCATGCAAGAAAAGCAATCCTTCAAGGCCTAAGCCCTAAAGAAAACAGGGATATCCCCCCTTTAATCTATGACCGTGTTTATGATTTAAAGAATCAATTTCCAGAACTTGAAGTTATTATCAATGGTGGCATTAAAACACTAGATGAGATTCAAACACACCTTCAGCATGTAGATGGTGTAATGGTTGGTCGGGAAGCTTATCAAAACCCTTGGTTGCTTTCACATATCGACAAAGAAGTATTCAAGGACGCTGATGCAGTAAGTCAAACTCGACATGATATTGTTCGCTCTATGCTTCCTTATATCCAGGACCAATTAAATAAGGGCCAAAAACTTAATTATATTACCCGTCATATATTGGGTATATTTCATGCGCAACCAGGTGGCAAACGTTTTAGACGCTACATAAGTGAAAATGCCCATAAAGAGGCTGCTGATATTTCAGTTTTAGAAACGGCTTTAAGTTTTGTTCCTGAATAGAATTGTTAACTGTTGGTAAATTATAACTATTTGAGCATTCAACACTTGCCATTTTCTGAGCATGGATTAGATTGTCTAAATACCTCATAAAAATTAAGACAACAAATATGAAAAGCAAACTAGAACAATTGAAAGATATAACAACCGTCGTGGCGGACACAGGTGACATTGAAGCGATTCAAAAATGGGCACCTCAAGATGCTACAACCAATCCCTCGTTATTGTTGAAAGCAGCAAGCCTACCTCAATACAAAGACCTACTGACCGAAGCAATTAACTACGCAAAAGACTCTGACTCCGAAATAGAGAAACTAAGCCTGGCTTGTGATTATTTTGCCGTGGCAATTGGTAACGAAATACTTAAGTACATTCCCGGAAGAGTTTCTACTGAGGTTGATGCGCGCTTATCATTTGACACCGACGCAACGATACAGAAAGCGCTACAGTTAATTGCATTATACGAAAAGAAGGGTATTTCAAAAGATAGAGTACTCATCAAAATTGCTTCAACTTGGGAAGGTATCCAAGCGGCCAAATTCCTTGAAGCAAAAGGCATTCAATGCAACTTAACCCTACTCTTCAGCTTCACTCAAGCAAAGGCTGCTGCTGAAGCAGGCGCCTATCTTATTTCTCCTTTTGTAGGCCGGATACTAGATTGGTATAAAAAAAGCACGGGCAAAGAAAGCTACTTGCCTGAAGAAGATCCTGGCGTCATTTCAGTGACGGATATCTATAATTTCTACAAATCTCATGGCTACCAAACTATCGTCATGGGAGCGAGTTTTAGAAATATTGATGAGATCTCCGAACTTGCTGGCTGTGATCGTTTAACTATCAGCCCAGGTTTATTAGAGACCTTATCTAATACTTTTGAGCCCCTAGAAATCAAGTTATCGCCATCTGATAAGATTGAGCCAAAACAAAATGTATTATCAGAGCAAGAATTTCGTTGGCAATTTAATGCAGATGCTATGGCAACTGAAAAGCTGGCAGAAGGCATTAGAAAGTTTGCAGAAGATCAGTGTACTTTAGAGCAATTGCTGCAGGAATATTCAGTTTGATTAATCACCTGAAAGCGCTCTTAGGTCTAACATCAGAAGCGTCTCACGATGTGGGCGATTCAAATATAAAAATCGCAGGCTTAGCACTTTTGATTGAGGTGTCTAAATCTGATCATACTGTTGACGTAGCGGAGCAAGAAAAAATAATTGCTCTTGCAACTAACATGTTTGATATAGATCTTGAGCAACTAGATTCTCTTTTAAAAGAAGCTAATGCAGCATCAGATGAGTCCACCTCTTTATACAGTTTTACGAGCATCATAAACCAACATTATTCAGAAACTGAAAAATTCAACCTAATCCTTTTTATGTGGCAAGTTGCCATGGCTGATGACCATATTGATAAGTACGAGGAACACCTTATTCGACGTGTTTCAGACCTTATTTATTTACCGCACGTTAGATTCATGAAAGCTAAACATGATGCAGCTAATACCCCAAAAGGACGGGACAATATTAACTAATGGTTCTGGATATCATTTTATGGAGATAATTGGACATAGAGGTGCAAGAAAAGAAGCGCCAGAAAATACAGTTGAAAGCTTTATACACGCTCAAAATAATGGATGTTTTCATTTTGAGCTAGATGTTCGTTTATCTTCAGATCGTAGTTTAATGGTATACCATGATAAAACACTTAAACGAACAAGTGGCATAAAACGAAAAGTTATTGCCACTTCGTCAAAAGTGCTTAGACATACCGATGCAAGATTTAACACGCCCGGCTGGCCAAAACCTTGTTACATTCCTCTACTAAAAGACGTCGTAGATGCCGTTCCGAATACCCTCTCCTGGCAATTTGAGGTCAAACCAGACAGCCATTACAACATGAAGGTGATTATTAAAAAACTAAGCCATTTTATTATGAAACATAAGCTTAATGACAAAGTTGTAGCGACATCTTCGAGTAAATGGTTTTTAAAAGAAATGAAACGTTTTTCACCGCACATTAAAACCGGTTATGTGGCGGCGCACAAACTGCACAGACCTGTCAGTACATGTATTGCGCTAGATTGTGACCTATTAGTGCTACATGAAGAATTAATTTCTCCTAGCCTATTACGCCACGCAGAACTTGGAAGTATTGAAGTCTCCTGTTGGACAGTAAATGAACTAGACAGGATGATGTACCTTAAAGAACTCGGTATTAAAAGCCTTATAACTGACATTCCAACTACCGCAATAAAACACTTCGCTAAACCCTAAGTTAAGGCAGAAGGCTCCCCCATATAAGTAGACGCCTACTTATGCTGCTTGTTTTTCATACTGTACCGGGGCTTTAAAACCAATACTCGTATGGATGCGTCGCTCATTGTAATAATTATCTAAATAGTAACTCAGTGCCATTCTTAATTCATGTTCATTTTTATATGAAATGCCATGATAACATTCTGTCTTCAACGTCCTGAAGAATGACTCAACTTGTATATTATCTGTTAGTGAATCTGGGCGACTCATACTTGAAGCTATTTTGACCTTGCTCAGTTCATCCTGAATCAAATGCGCTCCGTACTCCTGACCTCTATCTGTATGAAATATTAGTCCATTTTTTACTTTGCGGTGACTCAGTGCTTTTAAAAGTGCTGACCTAGTCAACTCGGCATTTTTATAGCACCCTAATGACCACCCTATTATTCGTCTGGAAAAAAGATCCATAACAATCGCTAGATAGCGCCATTCACCGGCAACTTTTAGGTAGGTAATATCACCTGCCCACTGTTGATTAGTTTCGGTTGGCACGCCCAGGTCCAGCCTTAAATTCGGGTATTTCATAAAGAAACGACCTGCTACTGCTTTGCGACGATATAGCTTTGCAGCCTTTCCAACCAGACCTGCATCTCGCATGAGACGCTCGACGCGCTTATGGTTTACCAGTTCGCCATCTTCTCTAAGCTTTGCATAAACTCTTGGACTGCCATAGTTTCCATCATTAGCTAAATAAATCGTTTCTATCTTTGCCGCTAGCTCTCTATTTTCAGATATACGTTTTGGCTCTGAGCGATCACACCATTTATAAAACCCTTGAAAAGAAACCTCTAATAAATCGCATAGGTATCTAATGCCTAGAATGTATCCATTTTCTTTTACGAATTGGAATCTTTCTCTTCTAGATCTTTCAGATACCCTTGCCACTTTTTTAGTATTTCGAGTTCCTTTTCCATCCGAGCATTTTTCTTACGGAGTTCTTTTAACTCCTTTAATTCTGATAGCTGCTCTTCAGTAATAGGAGAATTACTGATCTTTTTAGTCATGCTGATTCTTCGTGAAGGTTCAAAATAAAGTTTTCCTTCACGATACTCCTGTCGCCAGCGATAGACCATCATCGGATGAAGATTAAGGATGCTAGCAATTTCAGTCGCTTTTACATCCAAGCCTTCTGTCAATTCAACGACCTTAGTTTTAAATTCTCGCGAGTATTCGATTACACGTTTATTGGATATGATCTTTGCCATTTGTTCACCTACCTTCTTGTAAAGATAGGCGTCTACTTAATGGGGGGAGCTCTCGCATCTAAACTCAGGTGGTCAAACAATAATTCAACCCTCTGAGTTTATGCTCTCTATTCCTGATTAATAATCAGTTGGATTTAATGGGTCGGTATTATTATTTAGCTCATAAAAATCAGACCAGCCATCACCATCCGTATCTGTTTTTTGAGGATCTGTCGCCTCCAGATATTCCTCGTAATTAGAGAGACCATCTTCATCGGCATCCAAAAACTTATCGCCAGGGTCATTATCATCCAAGCCATAGGCATCCTCATATATCCCAGGCATACCATCCGCTTCAGGATCTCCATCAGCGTTGACGTCACTATCTAACAAGCCAATACGCTCAATCGCAATATTAGTATCAGATTTTGAGATCACTGCAATTTCAAGGTCAGATAAGTTGATAAGTTTTAGGATTTCTTCATCATCGGTATGCGATTCAAACAAATACTTGTTATGTGTATGCTGCACAGCATTTAAATCTTCTACATAAACAGCCTTTCGAGAATTAACGTCAACAATGCCTGCAAAGTGATTATTGAGCTCCAATAAATCGACAAAGCCATCAAAGTCAAATTGTTTATATGTATTACTTAATAGTGCTCTGTCACCGACTGTTAAATCAGAGGCGCTACGTATTTGGCGTGAGCCAAGATAAATTTCAGACTGATCCTCTGAGGCGCTTACGGGGCCATTTAAAACCTCTCCGTCATTAAAGTTATCAGCAATAAATTCCGTAGAACCAACGAATAAGCCGCTAGCATCATCGATCACAATATAACCAAGATTAGTCGCATTTGCATTTGGGGTTCTATTCAATCCATAAAGTCGTTGAGATATTTCTTCATAGAATGCATCACTTATATCAATACCCGCTTCGGTGCTATTACTTTCGGTACCATCTGCTTGATAGATTGTATGTTCATACGACTCAGTATCTGCATTAAATACTTGAACAATGATATTTGAAGCCAAAGCTCGAATTGAGTCGATAGTTTCAGCGGGAGCCAACATCACTTGCGCAAAATATTGAGCATAACCAGTTTCCAAGTTATAAAAGGCAAGATCTCCATTTTCATGCGCGAGATACAAACGTTTAGTGTTAAGTGAATAACTAGTGGCTATCAAACTATCAGTGACTTCTAGGCTTGGTAGGAACTGCCCGGCTACAGAATCGAATCTGACCATGCGCCCCCAGCCTTTACTGAAAAATGAGATCTCATCAATCGCTCTACCCTCATCATTTAGCCACTGCAAAGATTGAATGTTATCTATGGATTCTTGTTTTGCCATCCACGAAGAAAAACATTGCTTTATTGTACGTTCATTAATTGTCTCTTCAAACCCATCAGCTATTCCAGAGCATGTGAAATCCAGTGGAAAATGATCAAATGTGATCAGGCCGTTCTCATCAGAAGCTCGATCTAACACGCCGTCGTTATCACTATCTTCTTTATTCGGGTAAGAAAGGTATTGTACATTCACACAATAATTCTTGTGTGAAATATTCACTAAACGTATTTCGTTAGCTTGGCATACTAGGCCTTCACCTACAGCATCTTCCGGGATACACAGAGAAGATGCTTCGTAACTATTATCACCTTCTTCTCGAATACATAGAGAAGAGATTTCGTCATTATCAACTAAACCATCTTCATCTGTATCGATGCTTTCAGGGTTAGAGTCCAATACCAGCACTTCTAAACCATCGAGAATTCCGTCTTCATCGGTATCACTTTCAATAATATTGGCCTGAATATTATCTTGCTCTAACACATTAGTTAAATAATCAGCGTCATGGTCTTCTTGGCCATCAACAATGCTATCTCCATCCGTATCCGCATTCCATGGGTCCGATATGAGAAAGTTTACTGAGCTAAGGTCCGAAGGCTCATAGCTTGAGCCATTCTCAAGCCTAAGATCAAATTTAATAGCGGTTGATGACTCAATACTTAATAGTTCAGTCGAGTCAAGTAAGCCATCTCCATCGGTATCATTTTCTAAAGGATTAGATAAACGCTGAATATAGAGTTGACCGACCAATACGCTTCCTGATCCATCTATCCGTGCTGGGCTCATTAGATTCACTACTTGCCTTTCTTTGACTCCTTGTATTTCTGCCCCATCTTCTTCGAACTTTAGTGGCGAATCCCAGAGTGAATTTGAGGCTTTAGAATTAAGGACGATATCTTTATTCTTACCGACTTTAATAAGAGTATCGCTATCGTTTTCAAAAGCAAAAACCCAAATTTCATCTCCATCTTCAATTCCATCTTGATCAGAGTGGGTAAGATCGATAGAAGTACCCAATAACGCTTCTATGCCATCGGGAATAGAGTCATTATCTGCATCATAGTCTAAAGGCGCATCATCCTCGCCATCACGCAAAAAGTCATTATCTGAATCAAGGGAAAGGGGATCCGTTCCTAAATCCTTTTCCTCAAAATCGCTTAGGCCATCAAAATCGGTGTCAGGGTTATAAGGGTCTGTTCCCGCCGCAACCTCGTCTCCATCATTAATTTCATCACCGTCAGAATCCACAAGCTGCCCAAAATCACCACTCGGATCAGCATCATATTCATCAACATCCAATACACGATCGCCATCTGTGTCTATTTTCGAAGGATGTAAACCAGCTGCTAATTCATCGATATTAGAAATAGAGTCCCCATCCTGGTCAGCATCAGCATCTGAAATTAAACCGTTGGTACGACTTATATAGATATTGGTATAGGTTTTATTAAGTTCATCTGCATCTGAGAGACCATCACCATCCGTATCTTTATTGCCATCAAGAATGCCATCATCATCTGAATCATTATCGGTTGGGTCCGTATTTGTAATGCTAACTTCTTGATAGTCAGTTAAGCCATCTTCATCTGTATCTTGAATTATAGGGTTACTACGATGTAAAGCGTCATGATTAACCATTGACTCTTGATCAATACAGTTTTGGCCAGAAATAGCTGTCAGATTGAGTTCATAAAAATCACTTAAACCATCAAAGTCTGTATCCAACTCGGCTGGATTGGTTTTAAAGATATTAACTTCTAGATCATCACATATTCCGTCATTATCAGTATCTTTACTTAGAGGATTAGACAGGAGTTTTGCTGTGATGTTGCTTTCAGCCAATATATCGGACAAGAGAGAAGCGTATTCAAATTCAAATTCAAACTCCTCCTTATCACGCAGGCCATCACCATCTGAGTCATTAAGTTTAGGATTACTTGTAAACTCAGGTTTTTCCTTCCCTGCTTCTACAAAGTCTGATAATAGATCACCATCTACATCAGAGGTTGTTGGGTCCGAGTTATATATTATTGCCTCTTCATAATCAGTCAGTCCATCGCCATCGGTATCAGCCAAAAGTGGGCTTGTTCCATGTACAATAACCTCAAGATAATCTGATAGATTGTCTTCATCTCTATCAGTATTTAAGCAATCAAGACTAACTGAGCATAAGCCAAGATGTATCTCAAGTGAGTTGGGTAAGCCATCATTGTCATCATCTGTATCTTCACCCTCATAAGCCGTCACAATAGGGTTAGAACCCAAATCAACTTCAACACCATCTGATACGCCATCACCGTCTGTATCTATCAATAAGATACTTGTTCCAAGAGCGATTTCATTAACATTACTTAGACCATCATTATCCAAATCTTCAGCGCCATCATTAACTCCGTTAGCGTCAGTATCAATATTATCGAATTCGGTATTGGTCAGATTTATTTCAACAGCATCACTCAAGCCATCGCTATCTGTATCTTCATTGCCGTCTAAGATACCATTGTCATTCGAGTCCGAGTCATTCATTTTAGTCAGCGTAATCAGTAGCTCAGTCAAGTTAGATAAACCATCGTTATCAGCATCCTCATCCCCATCTAATATTCCATCGTTATCGGTATCAGCAATACGTGGGTCTGTGCCAGTTTCCTCAATTTCCCTAATATTACTAATTCCATCTGAGTCCAGGTCCTCATCGCCATCACTAATGCCGTCTCCATCAGTATCGACTAGATTTATATCAGTACCGGTTAGATTAAGTTCAATAGCATCGTTAAGACCATCTCCAGTATCAGGATCAACACCATCACTGTGTTCCGCGCCGTCAGAGGTGCCATCACCGTCGGTATCGTCTAAATGAGGGTTTGTAAATGTGATTAGAATTTCAGCCGCATCAGAAAGTAAATCGCCATCTGAATCTTCTTGCCCGTCCGCTATTCCATCTGCGTCGGAGTCACTTAACCAAGGATTAGTGGCTGTAATAGTTAATTCAACAATATTAGATAAACCATCCTGATCAAAGTCTTCAGCATCATCGGTCACAGCATTATTATCAGTGTCTGACGAATTAGGGTCCGTTAATGTGATGCTTAATTCCTGAATATCAGTTAGTCCATCCTGGTCAGAGTCAGCAATTAAGGGGTTAGTTGATGGCTGCTCTATTTCAATCCAGTCACTTAAGCCATCACTGTCTGTATCAAACAAAGTTGGGTCTGTTTGATGAGTGTTTATTTCAACAAAATCATCTAATCCATCACCATCTGAATCAGCCAAAATTGGATTGGTCGGATGAATATTTACTTCATCAAAGTCATTTAAGCCATCACTATCTGTATCAGCCAAAATTGGGCTGGTAGGATAAGTATTTACTTCATCAAAATCATCTAATCCATCACTATCTGTATCAACTGAGTTGGGATTTGTTTGGTGAGTAGCCACTTCATCAAAATCACTTAATCCATCACTATCAGTATCAACTAAAGTAGGATTGGTTAGGTGAGTGACAACTTCATCAAAGTCATTTAAACCATCACCATCTGTATCAGCCAAAATTGGATTGGTCGGATGAATATTTACTTCATCAAAGTCATTTAAGCCATCACTATCTGTATCTGCCAAAGTTGGATTAGTTTGATAAGTGCTTACTTCCTCGAAATCACTTAAGCCATCACTATCACTATCTTCTACATCATCGAGTAAACCATCACCGTCAGAATCATTAGCGCGTGGGTTGGTTAGCGTTTGGGTTACCTCTTGCAAGTTTGTAAGGCCGTCTGAATCAAGATCCTCACTATCATCATCAGTGCCATTGCCATCAGAGTCGATCAAAGTAATATCTGTCAGCGTGAGGTATAGTTCAGCAGCATTACTTAAACCATCATTATCTGAGTCTGTATCGCCATCCAATATACCGTCACCATCAGTATCAGCTATTATTGGATTGGTAAATGTCACAAGAATTTCATCGATATTTTTTAAACCATCGTTATCTTGATCATCCTGATCGTCAGTGATGCCATTGCCATCCGAATCATTAGACTCATGATCGGTTAAAGTGGCGGTCAATTCTTGAAGATCGCTAAGGTTATCTAAATCTGAATCTTCATCTCCATCATTAGTTCCATTTCCGTCGGAGTCAACTTCATTAATTTCGGTCAAAGTTATGTACAACTCCAGAGCATCACTTAAGCCATCACCATCTGAGTCAGTATCGCCATCCGAAATATTATCATTATTAGTATCTGCTACTATTGGATCGGTTAATGTCACAAGAATTTCATCTCGGTTCCTTAAGCCATCGCCATCTTGGTCATCCAAATCGTCAGTAATGCCATCGTCATCCGTATCAGTAGACTTATGATCGGTTAAAGTAATGGTTAGCTCTTGAAGATCACTAAGGTTATCTAAATCAAAATCTACATCACCATCATTAGTTCCATTTCCGTCTGAGTCTACTTCATTAATGTCTGTCAGAGTGACATTTAACTCTAGAGCATCACTTAAACCGTCACCATCAGTATCTACATTTCCGTCCAGAGTACCGTCGCCACTTGTATCGGCGAGAAAAGGGTTTGTTGCCGTTTCGTCTAACTCATCAACGTTACTTAAACCATCACTATCAGCATCTTCAGCGCCATCATTGACCCCATCAGCATCAGTATCAGCTAATCCAGGATTGGTGATAAATTGACTAACTTCTTGAATATTGGATAAACCATCCCCGTCCGAATCTTCATCATCATCGTTAGTGCCATTATCATCAGAGTCCGAATCCCTATGATTGGTATTGGTTAAGTTAATTTCAGTCGCATCACTTAAACCGTCATTATCAGAGTCTTCAAAGCCATCTATTATTAAGTCACCATCAGTATCACTTAGATTTGGATTTGTTAAAGTAAGCGTCAGCTCGACTTGATTTGACAACCCATCTAGATCCGGATCTTCATCACCATCATTAATGGAGTTAATATCCGTGTCTATTAGCAGTGGATTAGTCAGAGTAATGTTAATTTCATCAAAATTGGATAGGTTATCTCCATCTAGGTCTTCAAGATCATCTGTAATACCATCTCCATCGGTATCACTATCTACCGGACTGGTCTCAGTAATATAAACTTCGTCACCATCGCTAAGGTTGTCGCCATCTGAATCTGAATTGAGTGGATTTGAACCAATTTGGTCAATTTCTATGCCATCACTAACTCCGTCGTCATCAGAATCAAAGACATTGGGGTTAGTTAAAGTAGTATTAACTTCATCAAAATCGTTCAAACCGTCATCATCAGTATCACTAAGTAGATGATTTGTTAATGTGGTTTCAATCTCGATTATATCTGATAAACCGTCACCATCAGAGTCTTCATCGCCATCACTTATCCCGTTGCCATCGGTATCAGAAGTATAATAGGAGGTATGGGTAACAGTTAACTCTGTAACGTCACTAAGGCCATCGCCATCGGTATCATTAGTACCATCAAGAGAGCCGTCGCCATTACTATCTTCCAAGGAAGGGTTGGTATTTGTCACATATAACTCATGAACATTACTTAGTTTATCGCCGTCAAAATCTTCGTCACCATCCAGAGTGCCATCGCCATTGGTATCAACGGAAGCAGGGTTAGTCTGAGTCAGAGTTATTTCAATAATATTACTCAGGCCATCGAAATCTGAATCTTCGTCAGCATCGAGAATGCCATCTCCATCCGTATCAATTACTTCAAAATCTGTTTTCGTTAATCTTATTTCGACAGCATCTGATAAACCGTCTCCATCTCTATCTTCATCGCCATCAAGAATGCCGTCACCATCAGTATCGCTATTATTGATGTCAGTTAGCGTCTCAGTTACTTCGTCTTTATTTGACAAGCCGTCGTTATCAAGATCATCATCGCCATCTGAAATACCATTGCCATCTGTGTCAAACATTGCCGGATGCGTTCCGGTGACATTTACCTCGAGAAGATTCGATAGGCCATCGTTATCACCATCTTCCTGATCATCGTTTGTGCCATTATTGTCAGTGTCTGCTGATTGAAAATCAGTATTCGTCAGGTTTATCTCGACGTAGTCACTTAAGTTATCGCTATCTGTATCTTCATCGCCATCACTAGTACCGTCAAAATCGGTATCTGTGAGTAAATGATCAGTTTTGGTAAATGCAAGCTCTTGCGCATCAGTTAAACTGTCGCCGTCAGAATTCTCAGCCCCGTCGTTAGTTCCATTGTCATCTGTGTCTGCAATACTTGGGTCAGTAAAGGTGGTGTTTATTTCGTCAAAATCACTAATGCCATCATCATCAGAGTCAGCAAGTGTTGGATTAGTAGGGCCTGCAACCTCAACATTATCATCTAGGCCATCGTTATCTGTGTCGACTTGAACTGGGTCAGTTTCATGATCGTTAACCTCAATTCCATCATTAAGACCATCTCCATCGGTATCGACTGAATCATGCATTGAATGATGTATGTTAAGCTCGTCTGAATCTGATAAAGAATCCCCATCAGTATCCTCTAGACCGTCAAGCGTTCCATTACCATCTGAATCGGCGACATTGAAGATAGTAGCCGTAAGATTTAACTCCTGAGCATTGCTTAAGCCATCACCATCCAGGTCTTCATCGCCGTCGAGAATACCATTTCCATTCGTATCACTTAGGCTTGCATTAGTCCCGGTAACATTAATCTCATCAATATTTTTTAGGCCGTCCGAGTCGCCATCTTCATCACCATCAACGATGCCATTTCCATCTGAGTCAATTTGATTATGCAAAGTGGAAGTAAGATGAATTTCATTTGCGTCGCTTAGGCCGTCACCATCGGAATCTTCGTTGCCATCAATAATACTGTTAGCGTCTGTATCAGCCAAAAGAGGATTAGTTAAAGTAATGGTTAATTCAGCTAAGTTAGATAGGCCATCATTGTCAAAATCTTCATCTGCATCGGTGATGCCATCTGAATCAGAATCTGAATTGTTATACTGGCTTCCAATTTGAAACTCAAACGAATCCTTTATGCCGTCATTATCTGTATCTTCGTCTCCATCAGATATAGTGTCGCCATCGGTATCTGCATCGTCGTACTGTGTTAATGTAATATTAAGCTCAATAGAATCACTTAAGCCATCGTTATCCCTATCTTCGTTGCCATCAGAAATAGAGTCGTCATCGGTATCCAGTAAGGTAGGGTCCGTACCCGTAATATTTTTCTCTTGAAGATTACTGAGATTATCTAAGTCTCTATCTTCATCACCATCACTCACGCCATTACCATCACTGTCGAAAAGGCCCGGGTCAGTTAAGCTGAGTGTTAACTCTTCAATATTAGTTAATCCATCACCATCCAAATCTTCATTTTGATCTGTTGTGCCATTGCCATAACTATCATCAGAATCTGGATTAGTCAGCGTTTTTGTTATCTCAATGATATTACTTAAACCATCGAGATCAGAGTCTTCATCCGCATCGCTGATGCCATCTGAATCAGAATCAACGTTATCCTTGTCAGTACCCAGTAAGGCTTCATAAAAATCAGATAAGCCATCGCCATCCGAGTCAATATTCGAATCAAACTCGATATTTGTATATTCATAAATAGCATTACTTGGATCGATATTGCTCCACCAATCGGGGATGGTATCGCCATTTGAGTCACCAATATTGATTATTTCAAAGGCTAGAGGCGCTGTACTGTCAATGCTTGTATTCGATAAGTCATCATATGAAATAGCAAGCACATCAATACCAACAGGAACTAATGCTAGAACATTTTCGCGTTGTAGTTGTTGAGTGTATTGCCAGAACTGATCATTTGATTCAGATATGTTTGATCTTACCTGTATTTGACCTGTAAATAATGGGCTAGAAATTCGTTGAGTTTGATGCTGCAAACCATGGCTGAACAAATTTAAACTACTATCAACCCAAGTACTATCATCTAAATTAAGGGTATGACCTGAACCTGTTCTTAAATAATTGCTAGCATCAATTTGCTCAATTAATAATGGGCCATATAAGTCAA
>Ga0209184_1001168_pt1 | contig 18977 bp, 18 predicted proteins | sample EN8Hudsemesocosm_2_FD_184627 | JGI IMG/M metagenome (GOLD analysis project Ga0209184, IMG submission 184627) | Methane-oxidizing microbial communities from mesocosms in the Hudson Canyon - EN8C Hudson Canyon (SPAdes) (version 2) | ecosystem: Environmental > Aquatic > Marine > Cold seeps | place... | reverse complement strand
CCCCTAACTCGCTGCGTTTAAGCAGGTCTGCTTGAGGAGATGCGCATTATATACAGTCACGAATTTAGGTCAATAGCTTATTTGTAAAAAAGGCATTTTTATCTAACACCCCACCTATTCCGCCTCTCTATCTCTAAATCCAATCAAGTACAACACAGCATCCAACCCTAAATTAGAAATAGCATGTCGCGCAGACTCTTTAACAAGTGGCTTAGCCCTAAAAGCAACGCCCAATCCAGCGCGACTAAGCATAGGTAAATCATTTGCCCCATCCCCTACTGCTATTACCTGCTGCCGGCCAATTTTTTCTTTTTCAGCTAGCTCGTCCAACAACTCCGCTTTACGCTGCCCATCTACGACACAACCCGTCACCCGACCAGTTACCCTTCCATCTTTAATTTCAAGCTCATTCGCATAAACATAATCAATCCCTAGATTCTCCTGCAATCGGTTAGCAAAATATGTAAAACCGCCCGACAGAATAGCCGTCTTATAACCCAAACTTTTAAGGGTTGTAATCAGCCGCTCTGCGCCCTCCGTCATTTTGATACGCTCAGCCACTGTATTTAGCACATCTTCACTAAGACCTTTTAGCAAACCTACACGCAGCGCAAAGCTTTCAGTGAAGTCAATTTCACCACGCATCGCCTGCTCAGTAATAGCCGAAACCTGATCCCCTACCCCAGCCTCTTTAGCTAATTCGTCGATAACTTCCGCATCTATTAAGGTGGAGTCCATATCAAACACAACCAAACGCCGGTTGCGCCGATAAATAGAGTCTTCCTGGAAAGCAATATCAACATTCAATTCGCCAGCAATTTGCAAGAAATCTGCACGAAGCCTATCTACATCGGGCGCAGTACCTCGTACAGAAAACTCAATACACGCCTGACTCGATTGTGAATCCAATTCCAACAAAGGACGACCAGACAAACGCGTAATATTATCTATATTTAAACCATGCAACGCCGTAAGTTCTGATACTCGCGCAATTTGTTCCGCAGTAATCGAACGCGATAACAATGACACTATATATCGAGCCTTACCTTTACCCTCAACCCAAAGCGCATATTTCTCATAGCCAATTGACTCAAATGAAACCTGCAAATCCAGTTCATGCATCCGAAAGAGCAGCTCTTTTTTTACGCCAGAAACATCACTACCAGGCACTTCGATCAAAATCCCCCATGTAAGGTGATCATGTATAACTGCCTGCCCAATGTCCAAAATACGCACATTATACTGAGCCATAATCGCAGTCATTTCAGAAGTCAGGCCCGACTTGTCACGACCCGACACATTTATTAGTATTACTTCACTCAATCAACTCACCCTTCTTCGGAATCGTTATTTTGTATTTCGGTACTTACTTGCGACTTATCAGAAGCAAGCACTTCCATTCTGTCAACTTTTTGCAAACCTCGCGGCAACTTATGCCCACGCCTTCCACGCTCACCAATATAATGCTCTAAATCAGTGAATTTCAACTTTAAATGCCGCTTTCCAGAGTGAATCACCAAATAATCTTGCTCATATATTAATGTAGCACTCACCATCCACTCGTCACCATTCTGTAAGCGCGCAGACGGAATACTTATCATTTTATTCCCTTTTCCCTTCGATAACTCAGGGAGGTCCTTTACGGGAAAAACAAGCATTCGACCTTCATTCGTTACGCTCGCGATGTATTGCTTATCACTATCAGTAATTGCGACAGGCATCATCACTTCGGCACCTTTCGGTAGACTGATCGCCGCTTTACCCGCTTTATTTTTACTTTTTAACTCACCAGCGTTACCTACAAACCCATAACCCGCATTACTCATCATCAGTAGTTTCTGATCAGGATCTTCCAATACAACCGCTTTAAAAGTAGCACCTGAAGGAGGGTTAATAGAACCCGTTAGCGGCTCACCCTGCCCCCTTGCTGAAGGCAAGTTATGTGCAGGCAGTGTATACGCCCTGCCAGTAGAATCAATAAAGACAACGCTTTGATGACTCTTACCCTTTGCAGATAAAGAATAGCTATCACCCGATTTATAGTTAAGACCAGCTGGCTCGATGTCATGACCTTTCGCTGCACGAACCCAACCTTTTTCCGACAACACAACAGTAATCGGCTCTGATGCAATCAAATCCTCTTCTGAAAACGCTTTTGCTTCCATTCTAGAGACGATCGGTGACCGTCGATCATCACCATACTGCTCTGCATCGGCTATCAATTCTTTTTTAATCAATTTTTTCATCAAAGCTTTGGAGCCCAAGACTTTTTCCAGCTTTTTACGCTCCTTTTCTAACTCTTCTTGCTCTGCACGAATTTTTACTTCTTCTAATCGAGCTAATTGGCGCAACTTAGTATCAAGCACATAATCTGCTTGAACTTCAGTTAAGCCAAAACGAGCAATTAATGCCGCTTTTGGCTCCTCTTCAGTTCTTATAATATGAATAACTTCATCAATATTCAGGAATGCGATTAATAAGCCATCTAATAGATGCAAACGCTTTTGCACTTTGTCCAAACGATACTGAAGCCTACGAGTAACTGTTTCCGTACGATAAAACAACCACTCAGTTAAGATTGTTTTCAAATCTTTAACTGCTGGCCGCCCATCAATACCAATCATATTAAGATTGACGCGATACGTTCTTTCCAGGTCCGTACTTGAAAATAGATGCCCCATCAGTGACTCTAAATCTACTCTATTCGAGCGAGGTATAATCACTAAGCGCGTTGGGTTTTCATGATCAGACTCATCGCGTAAATCAGCCACCATCGGCAATTTCTTAGCCTGCATTTGCCCCGCTATTTGCTCAAGAATTTTAGCGCCTGATGTTTGGTGCGGCAACTCAGTAATAACAATATCACCATTTTCTTTATGGTAAACACCGCGCATCCGAATAGAGCCACGGCCCGTTTGATAGATTGAGAGTAAATCAGCTTTAGCCGTTACAATTTCAGCCTTTGTTGGATAATCAGGCCCTAAAATATACTCCGTCAACTCACCCAGACTTGCTTTAGGATCATCCAAAAGATGAACACATGCACTCGCCACCTCACGCAAATTGTGAGGAGGAACATCTGTCGCCATCCCAACGGCTATTCCCGTCGTACCATTTAACAATAAATTAGGTAGTCGCGCTGGCAGTGTCTTTGGCTCATCTAGAGTCCCATCAAAGTTAGGCGACCAATCTACGGTTCCCTGCCCCAACTCACTTAATAAAGTATCCGCATAGGGAGATAGTCGCGACTCGGTATATCGCATCGCAGCAAAAGACTTTGGATCATCCGGCGCCCCCCAATTACCCTGACCATCGACCAGAGGGTAACGATAACTAAATGGCTGAGCCATCAACACCATCGCTTCATAACACGCACTATCACCATGTGGATGAAATTTCCCTAAAACATCCCCCACCGTTCTTGCTGATTTCTTATATTTTGCTGTCGATTTTAAACCCAATTCTGACATAGCATAAACAATACGTCGCTGAACTGGCTTTAAACCATCACCTACATGAGGCAAAGCTCGGTCAAGAATGACGTACATAGAATAATCAAGATAGGCTTTTTCGGTATATTCACGAAGCGATACCTGTTCGATACCGTCTTCAAAGGTACTGATTTCATTACTCATAGCGTTATATATTTGCCCCGTACACTAATGCCATTGTTGAATGGTTATTTACTATATATTCGATTCGTTAGTACTTTATAATATAGATTAAAAGCATTATAGGACGCCACCGTCAGCTTTAATAGCATTTCAAGCCTGCAGCCACCAAAAATTAGAGCCATCACTAAATTCTCATGTTAAGATAACGCCCAAGATTTAAACAACAACAATGATCATATTCAAAATCAACTAGGCCTATCCATGAGTACAAGTACAACAGTTCCCCTACACCAGGATCAGGCCAAAAGCTCAGTATCACAAAACAAGCAAGAACATGCTAACCAGCCATGCCTCAAGCTAAAAGGCTCACTGGTTCCGATGACAGCATTAGAGCTCAGTTATTATGATAAAGAACAACTAAAAATTGACCTAAGCGCCAAAATTTCACAAGCTCCCGATTTTTTTGAAAACTTACCCGTTGTTATTGGTCTAGAAAAGCTAGACGCACATGAACAAGTAGATTTCAACCAGATCATAGAAGTTTGTACAGGTTTTTCTATTAAAGTTGTCGCAGTGCGCGGCGGCTCTGAATTGCAACAAGTCGCTGCCAAACAAGCCGGCCTAGGCTTACTTTCAAAACAGAAAGAACGCACAAATGAAGCTGCCATCACTATTCCAGAGTCAATACCCCAGACTCAAACCGAAACAGTAGAAGTCGTTAAAACAGTGGTTCAACATGAACGCCAGCAAAGTAAAGTTGTTCGCCACCCAATACGCTCTGGCCAGCAAGTCTATGCTGCCGATGGTGACTTAATCGTATTAGCTTCGGTCAGCGCGGGAGCTGAGATCTTGGCTGATGGCAATATACACGTGTACGGCACGCTAAGAGGCCGCGCATTAGCAGGCGTAAAAGGTGATACGTCCGCTCGCATTTTCTGCCAAAGCCTAGAAGCTGAACTTGTTTCAGTTGCTGGGCAATACAAGGTCAATGAAGACTTTGATACCAATGTCGTTCGAAAAGCATCACAGATCTTTTTGAGTGAAGATAAATTATGCTTCAAAGAGCTAGACTCTTAAAGCCTACTTTTTATATAAAACTTATTTAATCATCTATTACACAAGAAACACGGGATAGCAAAATTGTCTAAAATAATTGTGATCACTTCAGGAAAAGGCGGCGTAGGTAAAACCACCAGCAGCGCGTCAATTGCAACAGGCTTAGCGCTTAAAGGCCATAAAACAGTCGTTATTGATTTCGACGTCGGTCTACGTAACCTAGATTTAATCATGAACTGCGAACGACGTGTTGTTTACGATTTTGTTAACGTTATCAATGGCGAAGCCACCATAAACCAAGCACTAATCAAAGATAAACAGGTTGAAAACTTATATATCCTACCTGCTTCGCAAACTCGTGATAAAGACGCCCTGACCAAAGAAGGCGTTGAGAAAATACTTAAAGACCTCGGCGAACGGTTTGAGTTTATTATTTGCGACTCTCCTGCAGGCATTGAGCATGGCGCACAAATGGCGCTATATTTTGCCGATGAAGCAATTATAGTCACCAACCCAGAAGTCTCGTCTGTACGAGACTCTGACCGAATTCTAGGCATATTAAACAGCAAATCACGTCGCGCTGAAATGGACATGGAGCCTGTAAAAGAGCATCTTTTGTTAACTCGCTACAACCCAGAACGAGTTGAACGCGGCGAAATGCTAAACGTTGAAGACGTCACGGATATTCTAGCTGTTAAATTACTAGGTATTATCCCAGAGTCACAAACCGTATTGTCATCATCCAACCAAGGCGTTCCAGTTATACGTGACTTGGAAAGCAAAGCTGGTCAAGCTTACACAGATGCAGTCGAACGTTTACTTGGTAACGAGCTCCCTCATCGTTTTATGAACGCTGAGAAGAAAGGGTTCTTTAAGCGCATGTTTAAGGGGTCTGCCGCATGAGTTTTTTGAATTATTTTAAAAGCAGTAAAAAGAACACAGCTTCAATTGCCAGAGAACGCCTTCAAATAATCGTAGCACATGAACGCGTCAAACGAGAGCAACCTGATTATTTACCTCAATTACAGCAAGAGATTCTTGATGTAATACGTAAGTATGTTCCTATCGATCAAGACCAGGTGCAAGTGCAACTCGATAAGAGCGATAACTGCTCCGTACTTGAGCTAAACGTTACACTGCCTGAAGAGTAAAAAAATACATATTTAAGGCCTAAGCAGTCAAGCATAGGCCTTAAACACTTATTTACATCATTCAAATTTTATTATTTAATGCCGACACATACTCTCAACCACGAATAAATCTCCACACTAAATCAAGAAGATAATTTTATGATCCAGCTATTAAGAGGCTTTATCTACTTCACTATATTCACCCAATCCTCTTTAGCATTTTCTGACACGCCCCTAGTATCTAACTCAAAACCATTTAGCACTGACACACAATTAAATGAACTATCACAAGACTGGCAACAATCAGAGTCCCATAAAAATATAACCATTTACACTCGCAGCTATGAAGACTCTAATTTTGACGCCTTTAAAGCCGTTGCAAAAATCGATCAATCAATAGAAAGTATTTTTGCTGTCATTTCTGACCCAACATCCTGCCCACTGTGGGTGGATAATTGCATAGAGTCATACAATTACGTTAAGCATCCTCAAGATACATTTCAGTTCAAAAACCGATATGGTTATGCCCTAAGTCACCTGCCTTGGCCATTTAAAAATCGTGACTTAATTGTAAACATTGTCACCTCAAACAACCCAGATACGAATGAAATCACCATCACGATGTCTAGCGATAAAGAATTGATTAGTGATAATGACGAAGCCGTTCATATTACAGACTCATACACTAAGTACATTCTGCGCTCCATCAAAAAAGATCAAACAGAGCTCATTTGGATGCAACACACCGAACCCGCTGGCAAACTTCCTGCATGGTTAGTGAATAGCATGATTATCAGTTTGCCATTAAAATCTACCTCTAATTTAGAAAATATTGCCAAATTAAAAAAATACCAAGACGCAATGATTGAATTTGATAGCCAAAAGAAGATTCAAGGCTTAAAATTCAGACACGAAAAGTAATCACACCGTGCATACAACAATATTGAAGACATGAGCCAAAAAATGACTAAAGATGATGAAACAAGATTTGTTAATGCAAAAGACATCATGACTCCCCACGTTAAATCTGTTCCCGAAAACTGGACAATGCAAAAATTTGCAAGTTTCTTGTCTAACAATAATATCTCAGGCAGTCCTGTAGCAGACGAAAAAGGTAATTTAATTGGCATTGCAACACTTAAAGATATTGCGGATTTTCATCTAAACTCTGTCAGTTCAAATTTTGATGAACAGTTAACTGAAGATGAAAAACTGGAAGCCCGACGATTACGCATGATGATATTTGAAGGCATGGCAAAACTACCGGTTGAAGTAAGCGATATCATGACGCCCATTATTTTCTCTGTCGATGAAAATTCAAGCATTAAACAGGTTGCCGAGCTCATGATGAAAGAACAACTTCACCGAGTTTTCGTAAAAAATAAAGATGTGTTAACGGGCATCATCACGACTTACGACTTATTAAAAGTCATTGCCGAAGAGCGCAGCTAAGCAAGCTCAACACTAACGGCAATAAATATTTTTATTTTGAACAACAAGGGCATGCAGGGTCTTTTTTTAACTTCAAGCTTCGCCACTGCATACTCATTGCATCTAGCAACAATAGCCGACCAACCAAAGCTTGACCGAAGCCACTCAATAATTTAATTGCTTCCATCGCTTGCATACTACCAATAATTCCCACCAAAGGAGCCATTACGCCCGACTCAGAACACGTTAATTGCTCATCAGAGACATCTGAATACAAACATTGATAACATGGCGCATCAGCATTTCGGCTATCAAAAACACTCACCTGCCCTTCCATTCGAATTGCCGCACCTGAAACTAACGGAACTTTTGCAGCAACACACGCCCTATTTATTTCAAACCTTGTAGAGAAATTATCAGTACAGTCTACCACCAAATTAATTTGTTCAAGCGCGCTTAAAAGCGCCCTCCCCTCCAAGCGAACAGCATGCGTTTCTATGGCTACATTTGGATTCAACTGCTTCAAAGACTCCGCCGCAGACTCAACTTTTGACATACCAATATTATGTTCACCGTGCACAACCTGGCGTTGCAGATTTGAAACATCGACTTCATCGTCATCAGCCAAACTTAAAAAACCTACACCTGCAGCCGCTAAATATAAAGCAACCGGACTCCCTAAGCCTCCAAGTCCAATAATTAGTACACGCGAGTTTTTAAGCGCCTGCTGCCCTGCAACATCAAACTTGGGCAGCATAATTTGACGACTATACCTTAACAACTCCTGATCACTTAGCTCAGAAGCCTGTCCTGATAGCTGCACAACCATACTTTTGCTCCATCGTATTATTTAGCGCGTGTTTAAAACTATCAAAACTAAAACCATCATAGCCTCTGACCCATCGTCACTCGCTCATTGCTACCAAAGTCCAAGATCGTTTTTACTTGCTTAAAGCCGTTAGCCTTAAAAGACGCCCTCACCAACTCACCTTGCTGATAACCGTGCTCAATCATTAACCATCCATCTGACAGTAAATGACTAGGTGAAGTTTGAACGATATGGCGTATATCCGCCATTCCATGATCGTCAGCAACCAATGCAGAAGCAGGCTCAAACCGAAGATCACCTTGTGATAAATGTGGGTCCAAAGCATCAATATAAGGAGGATTGCTTACAATCAAATTAAACTTACTGCCTTCAAATGCCTCAAACCATGCACTACAAATAACAGACACTCGCTCTAGCTTGTTATGTAATGCATTCTTTTTTGCTAATTCAACCACTTCTGGGAACGCATCGCTTGCCGTTATCGACCATTCAGGTCGCTCACTAGCAAGCGACAATGCAATAGCTCCCGTGCCCGTCCCCAAATCCAACACAACAGCATCATTAGGAAATATTTGAGCCAGCGCAGTTTCAATCAGAATTTCAGTATCAGGACGTGGAATCAATGTAGTAGGTGACACGAATAACTCAAGCGTCCAGAAATCTCGACAACCCAACAAGTGCGCGACAGGCCGCCCCTCACTCCTTTGTTTAACCAACTCGTTATATGCTTGAAACTGTTTATCCGTTAATGGTTTTTCAGGCCATGTTTTAAGATAAGTTCGGTCTCGGCCTAAAACGTGACCAAGAAGGAGCTCAGCATCAAACAGAGCTTCTTCTCGATTAAAAGTGTTTTTACCATCAGTGCTTTTACCATTAGCGCAGTGACTTGCACTACTCCGGCCACCTAGAACATGAATATTAAGCGCCTCTTCAATGGTACACATCGGTAATTAATCTTCTCCCATATTTGCCAATAAGTCAGCCTGATGTTCTTGCAACAACGGTTGAATAACAAGCCCTAAGTCTCCCTCCAACACCTCTGCCAACTTGTAAAGCGTTAAATTTATACGGTGATCAGTCATTCGACCTTGCGGAAAATTATAAGTACGAATTCGCTCAGAGCGATCCCCACTCCCTACCAAACTCTTACGTTGGTCAGATTGTTCAGCATGAGCAGCTTCCTGTTCAGCATTTAAAAGCCTAGATTGAAGCAAAGATAAAGCTCGCGCTTTATTTTTGTGCTGAGAACGCTCATCCTGACATTCAACCACAACCCCTGTTGGTAAATGAGTAACTCGAATCGCAGAATCAGTTTTGTTTACATGCTGACCACCCGCACCCGATGCCCGAAAGGTATCGATACGTAAGTCAGACTTTTTAATCGTGATTTCATCTATTGAATCTGCTTCAGGCATCACCGCAACGGTACACGCTGAAGTATGTATTCGACCCTGAGACTCAGTTTCTGGCACCCGCTGAACACGGTGAGCACCTGATTCAAACTTCAAGGCACCATAAACACCTTCACCTACTAAACGCGTTATCACTTCCCGGTACCCACCATGCTCACCTAAGCTCTGGCTAACAATCTCTGCCTTCCAGCCTCGTTGCTCCGCATAGCGAGAATACATTCTAAATAAATCACCTGAAAAAATAGCCGCTTCGTCCCCACCTGTACCCGCTCTAATTTCCAAAAACACATTATGACCGTCATTTGGATCTTTAGGGAGCAGCAGTGTTTGCAAGTCCACATCCAGTGTTTCTAAGGACTTTTTAGCTTCTTTCCATTCTTCTTCAGCCATTTCACGCATGTCAGCATCGCCATCATTCATAAGAATTTTAGCTTCCTGAATGTCATTAAGCGCTTGCTTATAACTAGCAAAACTCAAAACAACAGGCTCTATTTCAGCATATTCTTTAGAAAAGTCACGAAATTTATTCTGGTCAGAAATGTTTTCAGGCTGACTCATTAATACGGCTAGCTCTTCGTAACGCTCACTAATACTATCTAATCGAAACAATAAGGATTCTTTCATGGGCTCTATACTAATTCAGGGAAATTAAAGTGGACATTCTAACACTGTTGATCGACAGGAACGAGTTCACTTAAAAATAAAGATCGCTATTCATCAGACGTTGTTTGAATATTAAATAAATCCAACAACCATTCAGCTTTATCATCCTGCCCCTGCTCAGCCGCTCGCCTTACTCGAACCGTTGGCTGGTGAATCAATTTATTCGTTAGGTTACGAGATAAATTTTTTAAAACAGCTTCTGCATCACCACCTCCACGCAAGGCACTCAAGGCTTTTTCGAACTCTTGTGTTTGTAGCGCTTCGGCTTGACGACGAAAAAGTTTTAATACATTCCCAACCCCAGATGCACGCAATTGAGCAATAAAGTTTTCATATCCCTCCTGAACCATCACCTCCGCTTCTCTAGCAGCACCTTCACGAGACTTTACATTCTCGTCAATCACACCTTTTAAATCATCAACCGTGTACAAATACACATCTGAGAGCTCACTTACCTGAGGCTCAATATCCCTTGGCACAGCGATATCCACCATAAAGAATGGACGATGCTTTCTAGATTTTAACGCACGCTCTACCGCACCTTTTCCTAATATAGGCAATGCACTAGCTGTTGAAGCAATCACCATATCAGCTTCTTTCAATAAGTCTGGAATATCACCTAATAAAGCAGCCTCACCACCAACCAACCTAGACAATTCCTGAGCGCGTGATAATGTACGATTTGCAATAATTAATCGTTTGATTCCACTTTGTTTGAGATGACGAGCGACCAACTCTGTTGTTTTACCTGCTCCAATTAATAAAGCCGTATTATCAGAAAAATCAGCAAAAAGTTGACGAGCCAAATTCACAGCCGCCGCCGCAACGGAGACTGAATTTTCGCCAATGGCCGTTTCGGTACGAACACGCTTTGCAACAGAAAAACTCTGCTCAAACAAACGCCCTAAAGGACCATGCACCGCTTTCGCTTCGAGCGCACTGGTATAAGCCGACTTTAACTGCCCAAGGATTTGCGGCTCACCCAAAACTAGAGAATCCAAGCCTGAAGCGACCCGCATCACATGCGTTATAGCTGCCTGATCATGAAAACTAAAGCTACAAGATATAACATTCTGAAGATCAGTCTGATGAAAATCAGCCAACCATGCAAGCAACACATCGACTGACATCCCCTCTCCTGCACAATAGATCTCAGTTCTATTACACGTAGAAAGAATGACAGCTTCGCTTACACCAGAAACCAGCGTTAAAGCTTTCAAGGCCTCATCGAGTCGCTGGACATCAAAGGCAACTTTCTCCCTAACATCGACTGAAGCCGTTTTATGATTAATTCCAAAAGCCAGAAAAGACATTAATACCAAGCACATTAATTGAAAGCGGCTATTCTACAATAGTGAAGACAAATAAAGCCAACCAATATATAGAGTGAGTAATCATCTATTGACAGGCATCAGGCTTATGTCATCATGACACCGCTATCCTGACAACAATTAAACAAACATACCGAGCCTACAACCAGCTCCCGATATTAAAGAGAAAAAGATTGAACACCTTTATACAACTAATACTTATATCAACTTTCTTAGCGCTAACTGCTTGCACCGGTTTCTTAAAAACAAACACTTCTGACCAAACATCCTCAGAAACCCAAAGCGCATCAACAAATTCAACACAGGAGCCGACCAAAGTTCGTGACTTCAATCTTGAAAAAGACACGCTTTACGATCTAATTGTTGCAGAGATTGCGGCACAACGAAACCAGTTCAACGTCACTTTAGTTAATTATATTCTTCAAGCTCGAATCACCCGAGACCCTGAAATAATAAAACGCGCAATTAACGCAGCTCAACTACTTAAAGATATTCAAGCCATTCAAGAAATGGCATTACTCTGGGTAGACGTGGACCCAAAAAGCATTCCTGCACACCAACTTTTAGCCTTCCACTACACACTCCAGAAAAACTATTCTGACGCCCTCTTAGAAACAGAAATTGTGCTAAACCTAGGTGGGGAAGCTCGTGTCGACTCCCTTGCCGTCGGATCTAAACGACTTCCAGAAGTAGACCAACTAGAAATATTGGCCCTTTATAAAGCGCTTTACGAGCGGCACGCTAAAAATATCGAGATCGGATATAGCCTTGCACTCGTACAAAAAAACTTAAAACAACTTGAAGACGCGCTTAGCATTTTAAACCCTATTGTAAAACTAAACTCCGAATTTGAAGCCGCCATCATTCTAAAAATCAACATAATTTACGACCAAGGAAATTTAAAAGAAGCACTAGCCCTTGCCGATGATGCATACGACAACTTCCCCAAAAATCACAACATTGGCCGCCTATATGCAAGTATGCTAATTGAAAATAAGCAACTAGAGCGGGCCGAATCAGTATTTAAAGATCTTGCAGAGCTATATCCCGAGGCTCCCAGTTTAAAACTTTCCTATGCACTTGTTATGCTTGAAACTAAAAAAGTAGAACCTGCCAAAGAAATACTTCTTGAACTCCTTAACGCTGGCGTTCATCAAAATGAAGCTAATTTTTACTTAGGCCGAATCGCAGACCTCAATAAAGACAACCCAAGCGCTATTAAATACTATCAGCAAGTAAAACAAAGCATTCATTTTGAGCCAGCATTGGAACGTTCAAGCTTTTTGCTCGCAAAAGAAGAAGGAAAAATTGATGAAGCAATTAAACATCTTGAAGCACTGCGAACCCAACAACCAAATATAACATTAAGCTTATGGCTCCTTCAATTTAAACTATTATCCACCATCGATGAGGAAGAACGTGCACTTACAACACTGGACTCAGCCATCAAAGAATACCCCGCTGACGAGCAACTTCTCTATGCAAGAGCAATGATCCGCGAAACACATAACGACCTAGTAGGCATGGAGAGCGATTTACGAACAATCATTCAAAACAACCCTCAACACGCCGTTGCACTTAATGCATTGGGCTACACCCTGGCAAATCGAACAGATAGACTGGAAGAAGCATTCCTACTAACAAAAGCAGCCTTAACACTAAAGCCAGAAAACGCTATGATTTTAGACAGCATGGGCTGGGTTCTGTTCAAATTAAATCAGAAAGAAGAAGCACTTATATTCTTATTAAAAGCCTACCAAACCTTCCCTGACGGAGAAGTCGCCGCACACTTAGGCGAAATACTTTGGAACCTAGATAAAAAAGATGAAGCACAAGAAATATGGCAGCAGTCCTTACAAAAAAACCCTAAAAACAAAGCACTAATTGACACAATTAAACGCCTGATACCTCAGGTCATTAACACTAAAACACCTCTCACCCAAACTGAAACACAGTCAGATAAAAAGCAAGCAACACCTGAGAACATACCTTGATTCAGGTTTTATATAAGTCGCAGGTATTTTTCGTAAAATCTAATTTCGGGTATCACCTAATAGCACTATTAATATTGAGCCTACTTTCGGGTTGCTCAATATTTACCCCCCATTCAAAAAATATAACGTTAGACTCAGCACTCTATAATTGGGCAAATACCAAACACGCTATCCAACTACAAACTCACTGGTCATTAATTGGCAAGATTGGCATTCGAACACCTGAAGACTCATTAACCATCGCTATTAATAAATGGGCTCAAGAGGGAGATGACTTTGAAATCAATTTATCCTCAACTTTTTTTGGTCTAGGCGCCTCAACACTAGAAGGGAATAGTCAGTTTGTAACACTTACCGAATCAGGCGAAGCACCTATCTACTCAGAACACCCCAATACTTTGATGGAAACAGCTTTGAACCTCCCACTCCCCATCACCTTCCTTTCATATTGGGTTAAAGGCCTGCCCGTCCCTGGCATTATTTCCAAAATCGAATTCAACGCACAAGGCCTTCCCTCAACCATCAGACAACACCACTGGAAGCTCTACTTCAGCAACTACCACTTAGAACAAGGTATCCCCTTGCCAGGTAAAATAAAGCTCGAACAAAACAACACCCGAATTATTTTGGCGATAAAAAAATGGACACTACCCTAAGCCTGACCTCACCGGCTAAATTAAACCTTTTTTTGCATATCAATGGCCAGCGGCCTAATGGATATCACGAACTACAAACCGTCTTTCAGATTTTAGACAGAGGAGACACCTTACATTTTGAATTAATAGAAAGCGCTGAAATAAAAATAACCCCCATTTTCAAGGAAATCCCACTTGAAAGTAACCTTGCATACCGCGCAGCAAAACTTTTACAAGAAACTGAGGCCTACTTAAAAAACACCCATTCTTACAAAGGCGTTAAGATCCATCTTGAGAAGTCTCTCCCTATGGGCGGAGGTATAGGAGGCGGTAGCTCAAACGCTGCCACCACACTATTAGCGCTCAATCAATTATGGAAATTAAACTTAACCCAACACGAACTTTCTACAATCGGCGCAACACTTGGTGCTGACATACCTGTTTTTGTGCATGGAAAAAGTGCTTGGGCAGAAGGAGTTGGTGACATCATCACCCCTCTTTCACTACCTGAAAGCTGGTTCGTTATCATCACGCCAGATTGCCATGTCAGTACTGCTGAAATTTTTTCAAATGAAAGGTTGACAAGAGACACGCCAAAGATGAGAATAGCGCCCGCTCTTGAGGGACAAGCAACAAACCACTTCTACAACGGTTTCAATAACGATTGTGAAAGTTTAGTTTCAAAGCTATTCCCTCAAATCCAGAAAGCACTAATATTATTAAATAAATTTGGTAATAGTAGGCTAACCGGAACAGGAGCATGCTGCTTTGCTCGCTTTAACAGCGAAAAAAAAGCACAACAGGTTTTGAATGAAGTATCATCTGAATTCAAAGGCTTTATAGCCAAGGGAGTTAATCTCTCTCCTGCTTTTCAAAAGCTAAATAAAGCTAACTCATTCGCAAAGAATGAAACGTAAAAAGCTTTATATTAGTATTGTAAGATTATTGGGGTGTCGCCAAGCGGTAAGGCAACGGGTTTTGATCCCGTCATGCGTAGGTTCAAATCCTGCCACCCCAGCCATTTTCTAATTTCCAATATGAATTTCCAAACGCAAACAAATATTTCAACACAGTGAATAAAGAGGCTTCCACTCTCATGTCAAAAATGATGGTCTTTGCAGGTAATGCTAATAAAAAGTTAGCAGAACAAGTTGTTAACAACCTACACCTACCTCTAGGTGATGCTACGGTCGGCAAATTTAGTGATGGTGAGATCACCGTTGAAATCAATGAAAACGTTCGCGGAAAAGATGTTTTTATTATTCAACCTACCTGCGCCCCAACAAATGACAACCTGATGGAACTCATCGTCATGACAGACGCACTACGCCGCGCCTCTGCATCACGTATAACTGCTGTTGTCCCATACTATGGTTACGCACGACAGGATCGACGCGTTCGCTCAATGCGCGTTGCAATTACCGCCAAAGTGGTTGCTGACATGATCACCGCCGCAGGCGTAGATAGACTACTAACTGTTGATCTTCATGCTGACCAAATTCAGGGCTTTTTTGACATCCCTGTTGATAACATATACGGCACCCCCGTTTTAGTTGAAGACATACTAAAGCGAGAAGGCGACGAACTAATGGTCGTTAGCCCTGATGTCGGCGGCGTAGTAAGAGCCAGAGCCATGGCTAAACGCTTAAACGATTTAGATCTAGCTATCATTGATAAGCGTCGCCCTAAAGCTGGCGTATCTCAAGTCATGCACATAATTGGCGACGTAGAAGGCAAAACATGTCTTCTAATCGATGACATGGTCGATACAGCAGGTACGCTTTGCAAAGCGGCCGAAGCACTTAAAGAACATGGCGCAAAAGCAGTTTTTGCCTACATCACTCACCCTGTTTTGTCTGGTCCTGCAATCGAAAACATTAGTAATTCATCATTAGATGAACTAATCGTCACCGATACGATCCCACTTAGTGACAAAGCAAAGAAATGTGGTAAAATCCGCCAGCTTACAATTTCAGGCCTGATTGCAGAGTCTATGCGTCGCATTAGCAACGAAGAATCTATTAGTGCCCTGTTCGACTAAACACAGTTTAATCGACTTTAATTGAAACACAAAAAACATGTCACTCACCCTATATAGAGTGAGTGACAACAACAGAAAAAGCACACAGGTGCTTTTTCTTATTTTGACCCGTCACAATATCGTTCTGGTCGCGGACACATATTGTGATATTTGAGGAAAGTAATATGAGCGTATCATATATAGTTAAAGCAGAACTTCGAGAAGATCAGGGGAAAGGTGCGAGCCGCCGCCTGCGTCGTCTTGAAAACAAAGTACCCGCTATTCTTTACGGTACAAAAACTAAAAAGCCAGTTTCATTAAGCCTAAAAGCGAATGAAATTAAAAAGTCTCTTGAGAACGAAGCTTTTTACTCGCACATCCTTACAATTGAATTTGATGGTAAAGAAGAGTCTGCAATTTTAAAAGATCTTCAACGTCACCCTTCAACTGGCGATGTAATGCATGCTGATTTCTTGCGCGTAAGTAAGAACAAGACAATCCACGTAAACGTTCCACTACACTTCACTAATGAAGCAGATTGTGTTGGCGTTAAAATGGGTGGCGGTCAGATCTCTCACCAAGTCGTTGAAGCTGAAGTAATCTGCCTACCTGGAGACCTTCCTGAGTTTATCGAAGTTGATATGACTGATGTTGAAATTGATACCATCATTCACTTATCTGACCTTAAACTACCAAAAGGCGTTATTATTGCTGCACTACAGCATGGCGCAGATCACGACCTTCCAGTTTGTTCAATACACAAACCTAAAGGTTCAGATACAGACACAAATGAAGAAGCACCTGCAGAAGCTGAAGGCGACGCAGAGTAATACTTCTTTAGCTCCGGCAATTAACGAGTAAATTTTCAGAATGAGTCAAGCTATAAAGTTGATTGTAGGCCTGGGAAATCCAGGCCTCGAATATGAAAAAACTCGCCACAATGCCGGAGCAATATTTCTAGAGCAACTTGCTCAACACAACAATCAAAACCTTAAGCCTGAAAAAAAATTTCACGGCCTTCACGCAAAAATCAATCAACAAGGACAGGACATCCACCTGCTCTTTCCTAGTACATTTATGAATCGCAGCGGACAATCCGTTCAAGCGCTCTGCCAATTCTATAAAATCACCCCCGAAGAAGTTTTAGTTGCGCACGACGAACTAGACATTCCCTCTGGCACCATGAAACTTAAAAAAGGTGGCGGACACGGCGGAAACAATGGCCTTAGAGACATCATTGAAAAGTTTGGTGGCAATAAAGAATTCAGAAGGTTACGCCTAGGAATCGGCCACCCAGGACAAGCAGACAAAGTTACCGGACATGTGCTCGGCAAACCCAGCAAAAAAGAACACGAACAACTTAGCGACACCATAGATGAAGCAATTCGCTACTTGCCAGAAATTATTTCAGGCGAATGGGCAAAAGCAATGAACCATCTTCACAGCTTCAAAGCCGACTGAGCAGCATTTACCGCTCTCCGCCTAGTACCACTCTACTGAAATCTATATAATACCCAAAATTTTTCAAGCACTGCTCTATCGAACAGTCAGCGAACATCATTCAACACAATCTAGGATAAACATTATGGGTTTTAATTGCGGCATCGTCGGGCTTCCTAATGTAGGTAAATCTACCTTATTTAACGCACTCACTAAGGCAGGCATTGGCGCAGAAAACTTTCCTTTTTGTACCATAGAACCCAATGCTGGGGTTGTTGCCATGCCTGACCCTAGACTAGACAAACTTGCTGAAATTGTAGTACCAGAGAAAACCATCGCAACAACAATGGAATTTGTCGACATTGCAGGACTCGTTGAAGGCGCATCAAAAGGCGAAGGTCTAGGCAACAAGTTCTTAGCCAACATTCGTGAAACCGACGCGATTGCACATGTAGTACGCTGTTTTGAAGATGAAAACGTCGTACATGTAGCCAATAAAATAGACCCTAAAGCAGATATTGACATCATCAATACTGAATTAGCTTTAGCCGACCTTGATAGCGTTGAGAAAGGCATTAAAAGAATAGGCCGAATCGCAAAAGGTGGTGATAAGACAGCTAAAGAGCAAATAGCTATTCTTGAAAAGCTACTCCCCCACCTAAACGAAGCCCTACCGGTTCGTACAGCGGGAATGAGCGAAGAAGACCTTGATCTACTGCATGAATTTCATCTACTTACCATTAAACCAACAATGTATATTGCCAACGTCGATGAAGAAGGTTTTGAAAACAATCCTCACCTAGACATCGTGAAAGCAATTGCTGAAGAAGAAAACGCAGTTGTCGTGGTGATATGTAACAAACTTGAAGCCGAAATTGCAGAATTAGAAGAAGACGAAAAAGTAGAGTTTTTAGCAGACCTAGGCATGGAAGAAGCCGGCCTTGACCGAGTAATCAGAGCAGGCTACGAGCTTTTGAACCTACAAACCTACTTCACCGCAGGCGTTAAAGAAGTTCGCGCATGGACAATGAAATCAGGAGAAACAGCCCCTAAAGCTGCTGCTGTTATTCATACCGACTTCGAAAAAGGTTTTATTCGCGCCGAAGTTATTGCCTATGACGATTTCGTCGAATTTAAAGGCGAAGCCGGCGCAAAAGACGCTGGAAAATGGCGCCTAGAAGGCAAAGAATATATTGTAGCTAATGGTGACGTCATCCACTTCCGCTTCAATGTTTAACATAACAAACAGCAAAATAATTAAGTTATAAAATTAAGCGTATTTACTCATTTTTATCCTTGACAACTTAGAGTAAAAACAAGAGAATACGCGCGTCTTTTGGCTACATAGCTCAGTTGGTTAGAGCACATCACTCATAATGATGGGGTCCCTAGTTCGAATCTAGGTGTAGCCACCATAATTCT
>Ga0209184_1001160_pt1 | contig 19074 bp, 19 predicted proteins | sample EN8Hudsemesocosm_2_FD_184627 | JGI IMG/M metagenome (GOLD analysis project Ga0209184, IMG submission 184627) | Methane-oxidizing microbial communities from mesocosms in the Hudson Canyon - EN8C Hudson Canyon (SPAdes) (version 2) | ecosystem: Environmental > Aquatic > Marine > Cold seeps | place... | reverse complement strand
CGTTGCTATCTGTGATGTCTATGATGCCTTACGCTCACCAAGGCCTTATAAGCCAGCATTTGATCATGACAAAACTATTTCAATTCTTCGTCATGGTGATGGCCGTACTCACCCCGAAAAGTTTGATCCAGAGTTATTGCGTTTATTTTTAGCCAATGAATCAATCTTTGCAGAGATTTATCTACAATCTGAATAACTCAGCAAGTTTGAAGTTGAAGGTATGGAGTATTGATTATTGATTATTGATTATTAGGATGTGATATACCTAAACTAGATAAATCCAGTATGAGAGTACTTATAAGCCTAAAGAATAGCAAGAAAAGTATCGACTACCTGAGGATCATAATATACTTTTTTCTTTTTTATCAAAAACTCTTTAACCTCTTCATCGGATATTTCTTTTCCTGTCATATAACCTTGTTTATAAGATATAAAATCCCTCACCACAGATAAAATACGAGCGCCTAAGGGGATTTTTTCACCTTCAAGCTTGTCAGGGAAGCCACTACCATCATATCGTTCATATTGATGTTTAATTAAAATAGTTGCACCTGTCAGTTGCTCCATATCTTGTAATAAGACAGCACCTGCAGTTGCATGTTTTAAAAAATTACCTTTTTTATCCAATAAAAAATAGGGTTTAGACAGTAATTCATCTGGCAAAACCATTTTTCCAATCTGCAACAATAAGCCAGCGTATAAAACATCATCACATTCTTTTTCCGACATATCTAAAAAAGCCGCGATCTGCATGGCATAATTCGCCACATAGAGTGAGTGGCCTTTTAAAATACCGGGCCGCTTTTCAATGATTTTTGCAAATGTTTTTACTGCATCTTTGTATTGCTTCTTTAAAACACTATGTGAATTGGTTAATTGTTTTAATGATTTTTTTAACTGATCATTTCGTTTTTCAACTTTTTCTTCCAGGTTGTTATTCAAGTCGATTAATTCATCATTTTGCCTGTGAATAATTTCAAATAGCTCGACTCTCTCTTCGCGTAAGCGCTTTTCTTCAATAGCCTTGGCAATTAAAGATTTAAGCTCATCATCTTCCCAGGGTTTACTGCAATAACTGTAAATTTTGCCATTATTAACCGCTTTGATCGTTGATTCTATATCGGCATAACCTGTTAATAAAACACGCACCATATCAGGCCATTTGCTTGCCGTCTGAGTCAAAAGCTCTGCTCCATCCATATGCGGCATACGCATATCTGAGATAATTAAATCTATCTCTTGCTGCTCTAACAACTCTAACGCCTGCATCCCACTTTCTGCCTGATGAACAATATAATCTTCACCCCGAAATAATCGACGCAATGATTTCAATACATTCACCTCATCATCAACACAAAGTATATGGGATGTTTTTTTCTCAAGTGGCGATTCAATTGTCATAATATTATTTATTTTATCGGTAAATACACACGAAATTTTGTTCCTTTACCCATCACAGAGTCTACTTCAAATCGACCTTTGTGATCTTGAATGATTTTATACGATAGCGACAAGCCTAAACCAGTCCCTTTACCTACCGGTTTGGTGGTAAAAAAAGGGTCAAAAATTTTATTTTTAACCTCCTCAGGAATTCCTTTCCCTGTATCTTCCACTTCTACCCAAACAAAATTATCGCCCTGATAGCCTGTACGTACAGTTATTTTTCCAAAATCTTCTATAGAATGTGCTGCATTAACCAGTAGATTCATAAACACTTGATTAAGTTGTGCCCCCACACATAAGAAAGGTTTTATTCCTGCGAATTCCTTAATAATATTGGCTTTATATTTCAGTTCATTGTTTACAATATTTAAGGTAGCGCTTATACCTTCTTCTAAATCAAAAAACTCTCTCTCTTGTTTATCTATACGAGAAAAGTCACGTAAATCTTGTACTATCTTCTTCGCTCGGGTTGCCCCTTCAATTGACTCCTTAACCAGGTCCTGAAGGTCCTCTTGTAAAAAGTCTAGATCCAGTTCCTTATGCAATTGTTTAAATTCAACAGCCAATTCATTATCTTCGGGGAGTGCAGCCGTCATTTTTTCTGCTAATTTAGCAACTTGCTCTAAATCTGTTAAATAGCCCTTTAAAGTATTTAAATTAGAATATATATACCCTAAAGGATTATTAATCTCATGTGCAACCCCAGCTGCCAATTGACCGATAGAAGCCATTTTTTCTGATTGTACCAAGTGCCCTTGTGCTTCTTTTAACTGTTCGTTCAACCCTTTCAGCTCTTGCTTTTCCTGTTGCAAAACCTTATTGGTTTTTTTTAACTCTACGGTATGTTGTTCAACAGTTTCTTCTAATGATTTTTCAATTTGTTTTTGCTTGGTAATATCAATACCACAACCCATAAATCCAGATACTTGTCCATTTTTACGTATTCTAGGTAGAACTGTTTCTAGAATCCAACAGATGCTACCGTCTTCTAAAATTAATCTATATTCAGTATTTGCAGGCTCTAAAGTGCTTGAAACCTTGTCATAGACAGACTTAAAAACAGACACATCATCTGGATGCATCCCTTTCATACCATCTTCTTTAATACAGTCTGTAACACTTAACCCAGTTAATAGTGAATATTGCTTATTAACAAACACACGTTCACCTTGTGCATTACCCAACCAAATTAAGGCAGGTAAGATATCCGCCAGTTCTTTAAATCGATACTCACTTTCACGTAAAGCACCATAAAGATTATGATGCAAACTAGCGGCATCAATATTCTGTTCTGTTTTATCTTCACTATTCCTTATCAACTCATCTACCATCAATTTATCAGATAATAGAATATGATTTATCAACCATTCCACTAAAAAATCTAACAACTCGCTAGACACTTTTTCAGGGTTTACTAAACATTCCTTTACTTCTTTTTCTATCTGATCAACAAATTCTTTATGCGCTAATAAATGCTTTGAGTATTCAGCCTCATCATATCCATGGCTACACATAAATTCTTCTTCAGAATTAAAATGATATTCGGTATATGCCAATAATTCCTGTAACAAACCAATAAGTACTTGATAACCGCTTCTTTCAGCTAGACTCTCATCCAGTTTATTTAGAATATCGACCAGTTTCTTATGTTGGGTGTCAATAATTTCAACTCCCGTGTTATAACTGTCATCCCAAATAAATATGCCCATCTAATTATCACCACACAAAAAAGTTACACAATCTAAAATCTTTAGAGTTGCATGAAAAATATACCTAAGTATAGACCTAAACAAGGCTTAGGGTAAGCAACTAAAAGTTATATCTATCATTAATAACACATAAGCTCTACCAAGGCATACCCTCTGTTTATTGAAAAATTAAGCTAAGCATTACTCTTTTAAATAGTAAGCCGTTAAGCATATAATTATTAACTTAAAATCATTGAGGGATATTACTCTTTTATACATTTAATTATTCAGCTGATCTGCTATAGTTAAACGAACATAGGTCAATATACCTCTGCTAGCTATTATTCAAACAACATCATTTTAGTAATAATTAATGGATATTCATAATACTTACCTTAATGGCCTAACCAGCTTTATTGAAACAGCCTTCCCCAAAACCTGTGCTGTCTGCGGCAAAAAATACCTCACAGCTGAGCAGTTTTTAAAAGAAACAGACAATATGCCTACGGGTAAGTCATCTCTGAAAGAAGCACTGGAAGATGATGGTACTTCTATAGTTGAAGTGTTCAGAAATTGTGGCTGTGGCTCTACTTTAATGGATGAGTTTAATTCGCGCCGAGACGATTCGGATCGAGGGCAAAAAAAACGCGAAGAATTTAATAAATTATTAAAATTTCTAGAATCTCAAAACGTACCACCCGCTGAAGCACGTACTGAAATCCTCAAGCTTTATAAAGGCGAGAAAAGTGAAAAACTAAATAAGCTACTTAGTAATTAACTATGAGTAAATAAATCATGACTGATAAAACATTACTTCTTGTTGACGATGACCCTAATATTTTAAAAGCACTAAAACGTTTATTACGTCGAGAGAGTTACACCATTATACAGGCCAACGGAGGGGCCGAGGCATTACAATTACTGGAAGAAAACCCTGTCAATGTTATTATCTCTGATCACCGTATGCCCATCATGACAGGGGTTGAGTTTCTAGCCCGGGTGAAAGAAAAACATCCTGATATTACCCGTATTGTACTCAGTGGTTATTCTGATATTGATACCATTACCGAAGCCATAAATGAGGGCAATATATATAAGTTTATTGCTAAACCCTGGGATGATGAACAAATAAAAACAACAGTTAAGGAAGCTTTTGAACAAAATTACTTGCGCCTGGAAAATAGCCGCTTAGCTGAAGAACTCACCACAGCCAATACTTTATTACTCAAAAAAAATGAAGAAACCGCAGGGTTTTTAGAACAAGTTGTAAATCATAATACAGATGGCATTATCATTATTGATGATTCAAAAAAAATAATTTTTTCAAACCCTAGCGCACTAACTTTACTACTAGATCACTATCTGGTTTTCCCTGGCGATGAATTTAAATTACCATTTAAGGAAGGTCAAATAGTTCATCAACGGCTTTCTAGTAAAAACAATGATGATTTACTGATCCAAGTTCATTGCTCAACTATAAGCTATAAAAGCAAACAGGCCTTTTTAATTACCCTACATGATGACTCAAATATTGAACGCATAGATTTAGAAAAAAAACGTTCTGACAGTCACCTAAAAGAGTTCTGTTATCAAATAGTGAATGCCGTTAGCCTGGCGATTGAGCAACGCAACTCGTACTTGACGGGGCATCATAATAGAGTATCAAGACTTGCTGTTGCCATTGGCTCAAAAATGGAATTAAATGATGCTGCCTTGCTAGAGCTAAAAATAGGTGGTTTAGTTCACGATATAGGCAATATTTTTATTCCTGCTGAAATTTTTAACAATACCACAAGCTTTAATGAAGAAAATCGTTTAACCATGCAGCAACATACAGCAAAAGCTTATAAAATAATATCTAATATTGAGTTTCCCTGGCCTGTAGCAGAAATAATTTTACAACACTATGAGAATATTGATGGCTCGGGTTATCCCTATGGTCTTTCAGGCAAAGATATAAAACTTGAATCAAAAGTTATGGCCATTGCTAACGCCGCATGTTCAATGTCAGAAGATCGATCCTATCGTCATAAACTTCCGGTTAAAGACATAATCAACAACCTTAAGCTAGAAAGTGGTAAAAAATTTGAACCTGAAATTGTTGATATTTGTATTGAACTAATTCAGATTGGCGAATTTGATTTAAATGCTACGCAGTAACAACACTCACTTTTTTATTCTTTTGTTTAAGAGCTTATCAAGATGATTGGCAAAAGCCTGTCTATCACTTTGGCTTAAAGCCGATGGCCCGCCCGTTTGAATACCGCTGGATCGCAAAGTATCCATAAAATCTCTCATATTTAGAGACTCTTTAATATTCTGACTGGTATACAACTCACCTCGGTGGTTTAAAGCTACAGCGCCTTTCTCAATCACTTCAGCCGCCAAGGGAATATCACCCGTAACAACCAGATCTGCTGCACTTACTCTTTGTACAATTTCATTATCAGCCACATCAAAACCGCGCGCTACTTGAATAAACTGAAGATATCGCGAGGGCGGCAGGCGTATAAATTGGTTAGCAACAAATGTTGTTAACACCTGAGTTCTATCAGCCGCTCTACACAATATATCTTTATTCACTACTGGACAGGCATCCGCATCAACCCATATTTTCATTTGATATCTTACCCTATTGAAAGCTGCTTCAAGGAACACTCTGCTCTTTGGTTTATGACTGATTCACGGTATTGGTAAATCTTGGGGAAAGAGATAGTGGAATTGCTGTAGTGAAAACTTCTTAATAACAATAGCTGCATTTGCTGCAGCTATTGAAAACAAGAGACTCAATTAAGCTTTAGGTCTCATTTGTGGAAACAAGAGTACATCTTTAATTGAAGGGGCATCAGTAAATAGCATAACTAATCGATCTATGCCAATGCCCTCACCCGCTGTTGGCGGCATACCGTGCTCTAAGGCAACGATATAATCTTCATCAAAATGCATGGCTTCATCATCACCCGCATCTTTTTCTTCTACTTGTTTTTGAAAACGTTCAGCCTGGTCTTCTGCATCGTTAAGCTCAGTAAAGCCGTTAGCTATTTCACGCCCACCGACAAAAAACTCAAAACGGTCAGTGACATGTGGATCATCATCATTACGTCTTGCTAATGGTGAAACTTCTACCGGGTATGCAGTGATAAAAGTCGGATTCATTAGACGACTTTCTACTGTTTTTTCAAAGATCTCAATTTGAACCTTACCTAAGCCATAACCCTCTTTAACCGGAATATGGAGTTCTTCTGCAACTTTAACCGCAGCCTCACGTGTATTAATATTCTCGATTGTTAACTCAGGGTTAAAATGTAAAATTGATTCAACCACTGTCATTCTGTCGAATGGTTTACCAAAATCATATTCATCATCCTGATATGTAACAACGGAGCTACCCGTGACTTCTTCAGCAATACCTTTTAACATCGCTTCAGTTAAATCCATTAAATCACCATATTCTGCATAGGCTTGATAAAACTCTAGCATGGTGAATTCTGGATTATGACGTGTTGATAAGCCTTCGTTACGAAAGTTACGGTTAATTTCAAAGACACGTTCAAAACCACCGACAACCAGACGTTTTAGATATAACTCAGGCGCTATACGCAAATACAAACCCATATCTAAAGCATTATGATGGGTTTCAAATGGACGCGCTGTTGCTCCACCCGGAATAGCTTGCATCATTGGAGTTTCAACTTCCAAGAAATTTTTATCACCTAGGAACTTACGAATATAAGCAACAATTTGTGAGCGAATTAAAAAAGTTTTACGAGAATCATCACTCATAATCAAATCCAGATAGCGTTGTCTGTATTTGATTTCCTGATCTGCTATACCATGAAATTTCTCAGGTAATGGGCGTAAAGCTTTCGTTAATAATCGAATATCATCAACCCGTACACTGAGCTCACCTACTTTAGTTTTAAACAAAGTCCCTTCGGCACCAACTATATCGCCGATATCCCACTTTTTAAACTGTTCGTTGTAAAAACCTTCTGGCAATGTATCTCGCGTTACATAAAGTTGTAATTTACCCGACATATCCTGAATATGACAGAAACTGGCTTTACCCATAATTCGACGGGTCATAATACGTCCAGCAACCTTAACTCGAACAGGTTCTTCTTCTAACGCTTCCTTAGTATGTTCTCCATATTCCGCTAATAATTCACCACTGATAACATTACGACGGAAATCAGTTGGGAAAGCGATGCCATTTTCTCTAAGTGCTGATAATTTAGTACGGCGCTGGGTAATTTGTTCTTGTTCGTCTTGTTGGTTTTCTGACATTTTGATTTTATTGCCTAATCTGCAGATCTCGTTAACTTAACCTGCCTTTTTTAAGATTGTTGGGTTACGCATATGCTAACCCAACCTACATTTTTATATTACTTACAATCCACTTTTCAAACTGGCTTCTATAAATTGATCTAAATCACCATCTAAAACGGCTTGAGTATTGCCCGTCTCTACATTGGTTCTTAAATCTTTAATTCTTGATTGATCTAATACATAGGAGCGAATCTGGCTACCCCAGCCTATATCTGATTTAGTATCTTCCAGAGCTTGTGATGATTCTGCCCGTTTAGATAACTCAAGCTCATACAATTTACCTTTCAACTGTTTCATCGCCGTATCACGGTTTTTATGCTGAGATCTATCATTTTGACATTGCACCACAATACCTGTCGGTTCATGGGTAAGACGAATTGCTGATTCAGTTTTATTGACGTGCTGACCACCTGCACCACTAGCGCGATAAGTATCAACACGTAAATCAGCCGGATTAATTTCTATATCAATATCATCATCAATTTCTGGATTGACGAAGACCGAAGCAAATGAAGTATGTCGTCTGCTGCCTGAATCAAAAGGCGATTTTCTAACTAAACGGTGCACGCCTGTTTCTGTTCGCAACCAACCATAAGCATATTCACCTTCAAATTTAATGGTTGCACTTTTAATACCGGCAACATCCCCTTGTGATTCTTCAAGCAATTCAACTTTAAAACCTTTGGATTCGCCCCAACGCAAATACATACGTTCAATCATAGAAGCCCAATCTTGTGCTTCCGTACCCCCTGATCCAGACTGAATATCCAGGAAAGCATTGTTAGCATCCATCTCACCAGAAAACATCCGTCTGAATTCCAGCTCGGCAACTTGTTTTTCAAAACGTGCCAGGTCTTCTATAACCGTCTCAACGGTTTCTTCATCACCCTCTTCAACGGCCATTTCCAGCAGTTCTTCAGCGTCCGTTAAACCATGCTCTAAATCATTAATGGTATCGACAATAATTTCTAATTGACCGCGTTCTTTACCCAACGCTTGTGCTCTTGCCTGGTCACTCCAGACCTCAGGGTCTTCAAGTTCTCTTAATACTTCAACCAAACGCTCGCTTTTATTCTCGAAGTCTAGATAATCTTTAAGCGCACGTCCTCGCTGACTTAGGTCGAGAATGCTGTTTTTTATTGGGTTAATTTCTTGCATAAATGATTAAATTGAGCGAACAAACAGTAACCGTTAATTATAACAGAGCAAAAATCAATTTTTCTTAAATATAGGCAAAACAAGATAAAATAATCCCGCCATAACAAAAGGAATACTGAGCATTTGCCCAGTAGTCATCCAAAATTCACTGTTATAGGCCGCCTGCTTTGTTTTGACAAACTCAAGAAAGAACCGCGCTGTAAAAACAGTGATTAAAAAAGTGGCGAAAATAACACCAGGCCTAATATTTGAACCCCTTATTTTATACATAAAGAGCAACAATAAAAATATCAAACTGTATGATAAGGCTTCATATAATTGCACAGGATGCCTGGGTAGCAAATCGATCTTTTGAAAAATCACAGCCCAGGGAACCCTTGTAGGCTCACCCACTATTTCAGAATTAAAGAAATTACCTGTTCGTATAAAACTTGCGCCTAATGCAGAAACAATCGAAACCCTATCCAAAAACCAGACATAGGGCTCTGCAACCCGCCGTTGAAACAAATACAGGGCAATTAATATCCCCAGAATTGCACCATGACTAGCAAGACCACCTTCCCAAATGGCAAATATTTTCAAAGGGTGAGAAAAATAAAATGCGGGGTCATAGAATAAACAGTGCCCTAATCTGGCACCCACAATGGTGCCAACTGCAGCATACGTCAGTAAATCATCAATTTCATCAGTATTTTTTTCTTCCCGTTTATACATCCAGGTCATTAACAAATAACTGGAGATAAAGGCCGAGGCAAACATTAAGCCATACCAGCGAATGGTAGCGAAACCCACGGTTATTGCTACCGGTTCAATATTCCAAACAAAATAGTCCATATTAATCCCAGCGATGATCTCTGACCTGAACTCGGCCATCTGTTATTTGAATAGGAAAGGTCTCAACATTCTCATAAGCAGGTGCGCATTTAACCACCCCTGTTTTCACACAAAATCGTGCACCGTGCCGTGGACAGATGATTTCATCACCTTTAAGTTCTCCACTGGCAATTTCTGCACCATCATGAGTGCATACATCTTCAATAGCAAAAAACTGACTATCTAATTTAAAAATGGCTACATCGGTTCCATCGACATCAACAATTATATTTTCACGCTCTGCCAATGCATTTTCTGCACAAACATCAATCCAATCAGTCATTTTTATACCTTTATTAAATTACCCAGGAGCTGTTTCAATGCCATTAAGTTATTAGTTTTTGGTAGGATGGGCAAAGGAGGCTTTTTCTCCGTGCCCATCTTGAGTATACAATGATGGGCAAGCTATCGCTTTGCCCATCCTACATTAGATATATTTCACCTTAACTTAATGACATTGGGGTCTGTTCTTAGCTTCCACAAATCATAAAAAAACCTGATTACCCATCACTCTCCGCCACTTTAAAAAAGCCAGCTTCTCTGCCCCGTCATTCCTGCATTCTCTCAGCAGGAATCTAATTTACGCTGAATGGATCCCCGATAAAAGACCTCGGGGATGACGCATGGTCGTTGGGTTTATTCTTTTTCTGTATAATTCAGCGGAAGCACATGGGTAATCAGGTAAATAAATACAGTCTAAAGACTGCGCCCCAAATAAGCCTTATTTTTTACAATCATTTAGCTGTTCATATTATTTAAGATAAACATCATATCGTAGCAATTTACCACTAAAACTTTCATTGGGCTTTCCTGCTATGGGTTCAGCATAATCAGGACTTTTTACCACCACTTTTTTTGTTGCAGTCTGAAACGCTATTTCAAACAACTGCTCTTTATCTTCATCATCACCCAACAAATCACGTAAGATCGTCATGGATTTTTTTGCTAATGCCGATTTTTTACGCTTAGGTGGAAACATCGGGTCGATATAAATACATTCAGGCTTATTGTCTAAATCAGCCAAGACCTCAATCGCATTACCAGCAAGTAATTCTGGCATTGGAATATCAATATTTTTCACCCAATCCACTTCAGATAACCGTCTAAAGCCATCAATCAATAATTCAACCATAATGGGCGAACGCTCAATACAACGTAATTCATACCCCATACGAAAAATATGTAAGCTATCTTGCCCCCAACCCGTGGTTGCATCAACAATAGTTTTCGTTTTTCGACCTAAAGCCTGAGCTAAAGCCCCTTTTTTAGGGGCTGGCCACGAGCGTTGCTCACCAGGCCTAGGCTCTATCTCGACTGATAACCCACCTTTTTTTAACAAGGCTTTATCTAGTAATTTTAAGCGACCATCACGCCAAGTTAAGAAAAATTCTTCTGTGGTATTTTTATCAACAGCTTGGTAAACAGGGACTTGAAGCTTTTCTGCTAGCTCTACTGACAAACGCTCTTCAACTTGCCCTTGAAATAACACGGCAAGTTTTCCTGCATAGGGTTGCTGTACTTTTTTAGTCAAAGACAATTCCTTAATGAGCAAGGATTAACGAATCACACCCATGTAGGGTGTGGCATAGCCCACCAAGACAGGTTCGAGTTCCTCAAGTTAACAACTATTCAGTAGAAATAGAATTGGCTTCATTTTTTAAAGCCGCATCCAGCGTATGCCATGCTAAAGTTGCGCATTTTACGCGTGCAGGATATTCCCTTACGCCAGCTAATACAGCCAGTTTCCCTATGGCTTCCAGATTAACATTTTCTTCTTTACCTGTCGTCATCTCATGAAATTGAGTGAACAAAGTCTCTGCTTCTGCTTCTGTTTTACCTTTCACAATTTCAGTCATTAATGAAACAGAGGCAGTGGATATTGCACAACCAGAGCCTTGAAAGCTGGCATCAGTGATCACATCGCCATCCATTTTCAAAAACAAAGTCAGCCTGTCACCACATAGGGGGTTAAAACCTTCCACTTCTCGGTCTGCATTTTCCATGACCCTGAAATTACGTGGATTTCTATTATGGTCAAAAATTACTTCCTGATAAAGATCCCTTAAATCATCAAACATTAGCCAAATACCTCTATTAGTTGCTCTATTCCGTTCATTAATATATCAATTTCTTCTTTGGTATTATACATGGCAAAAGAAGCTCTTGCGGTTGCAGGCACTTCAAAAAAGTCCATTACTGGCATTGCACAGTGATGGCCTGCCCTGATAGCAATACCCAAGCTATCCAGCATGGTGCCAATATCATGTGGATGAATTTTATCCAATACAAAAGACAAAATAGCACCTTTTTCTTTTGCATCACCAATAATTCTCAAGCCTTCTATTTTTCTAGCTTTTTCTGTCGCGTAATCTAATAACTCTGCTTCATAGGCTGCAATATTATCCATCCCAATTTCGCTTAGATAATCAATCGCAGCACCTAAACCCACAACATCAGCAATACTGGGTGTACCCGCTTCAAATTTATAAGGCAAAGCATTATATTCAGTCTCGTCAAACGTCACTTTGCGGATCATATCGCCGCCACCTTGATAGGGAGGCATGGCTTCTAATAACGCTTGTTTACCATATAACACACCGATACCTGAGGGCGCGTACAACTTATGTCCAGAGAAAGCATAAAAATCACAATCCAGATCTTGCACATCAACCGACATATGCGGAATAGCTTGCGCGCCATCCAGTAAAACAGGGATGTTTTTAGCTTTAGCCGCTGCAATAATCTTTTTAACAGGGTTGATAGTCCCTAGTGCATTGGACATATGCACAACAGAAACCAGCTTAGTTTTATCAGTGATCAGCTTTTCAAATTCTTCATAAATCAGTTCGCCCAGTAAATTAATGGGCGCAACTTTTAATACCGCACCCGTTTCTTCACAGAACATTTGCCAAGGCACAATATTGGAATGATGCTCCATGGCAGTGATTAAAATTTCATCACCTTTTCCTATATTGGCTTTAGCAAAAGTTTGAGCGATCAGATTAATGGCTTCCGTGGTGCCTTTTACAAAAATAATTTCTTTGGTACTGCTGGCATTGATAAAGCTTTTAACTTTTTCTCTAGCCCCTTCATAACGGTCGGTCGCTTTAACACTTAAAGTATGAACGCCACGATGTACATTGGCATATTCATGCATGTAAAGGTGTGAAATACTATCAATGACCGCTTGAGGTTTTTGACAAGTTGCTGCATTATCCAGATAAACCAAGGGCTTGTTACGGATTTTCTCTTTTAAAATAGGGAAATCAGCACGAATTTTTTCTACGGGAAATGTTGTCATGTTTTATTGCTGTTGTTTTATTCTGGAATAAGTTGCTAAATTAGCGATGGCGTATTATATTTTAATTTGATTAATCTAACTTCGTTTTAACTATGTCTGCATCTAGTGAAGGTTTTTACAAAAAGCATTTAACCAATTTGGCCGAGTGGAGAAAACTAGGGGAAGCTAATATTTTTCCGCCTGAAAGTCGACTCGAGCTTATTAATGGAGAAATTATTGAAATGGCACCCATAGGCTCTCATCATGCAAGTCACCTTAAGCGCTTAATCAACGTATTTTCTTCTCTAACTAAAGATTCAGCAATAATTGCAGCCCAGGATCCATTAGAGCTTGGTGATCTATCTGAACCTGAACCAGACTTTATGTTATTACACCCTAGTTCAAATTTTTATTATGATAATCACCCAACGGCAAATAACGTCTTTTTATTAGTAGAGATTGCGGATAGCTCATTAAAATTTGATCAAAACCAAAAACTTCGTTTATATGCCCTGCATAATATCCCTGAATATTGGTTATTAAATACTCAAGATTGTTGTCTGGAAGTTTATCGCCAACCTTATAATGGTCTTTATGCCGAAAAAACAACCTTACGTGCGGGTGATAAAATCACCTTATCTCAATTAAATGATATTAGTATTAATATCGCTGATATTTTGTAATCACTGGATTGAGGTTTTAGCCTTGTTCCAAGTTAAGCGAGGCTAAAGCCTCACTTCCTGAAATCGTTCTACAACCAGTCTTTATCTACACCTGATTGAGGAAAGCGTTTTAACAACTGTTTCAACAATATATCATGCAAACTTTTCAGTTGGACTTTATCCACCATTTCATTTGCAAAAGCGAAGGTCAGCATATTTCTAGCCGTTTCTTCATCTACACAACGAGATTGTAGATAGAAAATTGATTTTTCATCCAGCTGCCCGACCGTTACACCATGCGCACACTTTACATCATCAGCATAAATTTCTAACTGCGGCTTAGTATCAACCTCAGCATCAGCTGATAATAATAAATTGCGGTTATTCATCTCAGAGTCTGTTTTTTGCGCATCTTCTGCAACAAATACCAACCCTTGAAACACACCGCGTGCTCGCTGATTAAATACACCTTTATACAATTCACGACTTATAGCATGTGGTTGCAGATGATTAATACGAGTATGGTTATCAATATGCTGGCGCTTAATCCCTAAAGACAAACCATTCAAATCACACTCCGAGGCGACATCTAAATCAGTATGGATATCATTTCTGGCCAATAATCCACCAAAGGCAAAGTTATGATGTTTAAAACGACTATCTCGCTCTTGCTTAACGTAAGTACCACCAAAATGATAAGCCTTGTCACCCTCAGCCTGAAGTTTAAACAAAGACAGTTCAGCGTTTTTCCCGACAAAAACCTCTGTTACCGCAGCTGATAAATAAGCCTGATCAACCCCGACAAAAGTTTCAATGACTTTTGCTTCAGACATTTCATCGGCAATCAACAAATGACGTGTTGTAGACAAGCATTCACTCTGACTAACAACATGAAGTAACTGAATTGGCTTATCTAAGATTACTTTAGCAGGAATATGAACAAATAAACCATCGGTAAACCAGGCCGTATTAAAAGCAACAAAGCTATGCTCATCATTACTGACGGCTTGAGCCAGATACTTTTTCACTGTTTCAGGCTGTTGCTCCAATGCTTGCGCCATGGACTGCACAGTCACTTGCTCGGACAAACCTTCTAAACTAGAAAGCTCTGAAGAAAGCTGACCATTCACTAAAACCACGGTTAAGCAATCGTCTAAAATAAATTCCGCTAACCAGTCTTTATCAACAGTTGCTGAATCTGCAATCGCTTGAGGTGAAAATAACTTTTTCTCTATGGCTGACACATTCGTGTAACGCCACTCTTCCTCACGCAACGAAGGAAACCCCGTGCTTGAAAAACTTTCAAAGGCCTCAGTTCTTAATGATTTAAGCCAATCTAATGATTGCCCAGGCAACAGGCTGACATTATTCTCATACTCAGAACTATATTGACTCGCAAATTGTGCTGTCATTATGCTGCCTGCCCTTCTACCCACTGATAGCCTTTAGCTTCAAGCTCTAATGCTAATTCAGGGCCGCCAGACTTAACGATTTGACCATCCGCAAGTACATGAACAATATCAGGTTTAATATAATCCAGTAAGCGCTGATAATGGGTAATCATTAAAAATGAACGCTCGGCTGCACGTAATGAATTAACACCTTCCGCGACAATTTTTAAGGCATCAATATCCAGGCCAGAATCTGTTTCATCCAGAATGCATAATTTAGGTTCTAAAATAGCCGCCTGCAGAATTTCATTACGCTTTTTCTCACCACCCGAAAAGCCTTCATTTACAGCACGGTATAAGAACTTTTCATCCATTTCTAATAGCTTGATTTTATCTTTAACCATAGTTAAAAAATCCATCGCATCCACTTCATCTAAGCCATTATGCTTACGAATAGAATTTAAAGCCGCTTTTAATAAATAGATATTACTGACACCAGGGATTTCAACAGGGTACTGAAAGGCTAAAAACACGCCTTCTCGCGATCTGATTTCAGGATCCATATCCAGCAGATCTTCCCCCATATAAGTCACTTTTCCTTCAGTAATATTGTAGCCAGGCTTACCTGAAAGCACATGAGACAAAGTACTTTTACCTGCACCATTAGGCCCCATAATCGCATGAACTTCACCGGCATTAATTTCCAGGTTTAAGCCTTTAAGGATGGGTTTATCACCAACGCTGACATGAAGATTTTCTATCTTAAGCATTTTTGTTTCCTGATTTATCGTTGTATCTCGTTCCCACGCGCTGCGTGGGAATGCAATTTTTGACGCGCTTGCGTCATGGGACGCAGGCGCGTCCATTATGCGTTCCCACGCAGCGCGTGGGAACAAGGTAATTTTTATTAACCTACTGAACCTTCTAAACTTATGCCCAATAAAGCCTGCGCCTCTACCGCAAATTCCATCGGCAATTCTTTAAAAACTTCCTTACAAAAACCATTCACAATCATGGACACCGCATCTTCTGCTGACAATCCACGTTGTTGACAGAAGAACAACTGGTCTTCACTGATTTTTGAAGTAGTGGCTTCGTGTTCAACTTGCGCAGAAGGCTGCTTCACTTCTACATAAGGAAAAGTATGCGCGCCACAGCGATCACCCACCAACAATGAATCACATTGTGTGTAGTTACGGGCATTTTCAGCACCCTTGCCTACTTTGACCAATCCTCGATAAGTGTTTTGCGCCTTACCTGCAGAAATACCTTTAGAAATAATAGTACTGCTGGTGTTTTTACCAATATGAATCATCTTGGTGCCTGTATCGGCCTGCTGATAATTATTAGTTAAGGCCACCGAGTAAAACTCACCTACTGAATTATCCCCTAACAAAACACAGCTGGGATATTTCCAGGTTATGGCAGATCCAGTCTCTACTTGGGTCCAGGACACCTTAGAATTATGACCGCGACATTCCGCACGTTTAGTCACAAAGTTATAAATCCCACCCACACCATTTTCATCGCCCGGATACCAGTTTTGTACCGTAGAATATTTGATTTCAGCATTATCCATAGCAACCAGCTCAACTACCGCAGCATGCAATTGGTTTTCATCACGCATAGGTGCAGTACAACCTTCAAGATAACTGACATGACTGTCTTCATCAGCAATAATTAGGGTACGTTCAAACTGGCCGGTATTAGCCGCATTAATTCTAAAATAAGTCGACAACTCCATCGGGCAACGCACGCCTTTAGGAATATAAACAAAAGAACCATCGGTAAAAACAGCGGCATTTAAAGCGGCGAAAAAGTTATCACCTTCTGGCACCACAGTGCCTAAATATTGCTTTACTAACTCAGGATGCTCTTGCAAAGCTTCAGAAATTGGACAGAAAATAACCCCCACATCATTCAGCTTACCTTTAAACGTCGTTGCCACCGACACACTATCAAATACAGCATCGACAGCAACTCCGGCTAAACGCTCTTGCTCATCTAAAGGAATACCTAATTTTTTATAAGTCTCCAATAATTCAGGGTCTATTTCATCAAGACTTTGTGGTTTATCAGAATCTTTCTTAGGTGCTGAATAATAACTAATTGCCTGGTAATCAATAGGCTCAATATTTAATTGCGCCCAATCAGGTTCTTTCATAGTTTGCCAATGTCGAAAAGCCTTAAGGCGATATTCCAACATGAACTCAGGCTCATTTTTAATTTTTGATAACTTGGCAATCACCTCTTCATCCAAACCAGGAGGAAAGGTTTCCACTTCAATATCGGTAACAAAACCTTGGGTATATTCCTGAGCAATCAGGTTTTCAACTTCTTTAGCACTTGATGACATAAATTACTCTATCTATATAAACTACTAACGGGAACCAATATTTCAGTGGGCTGCTTTACTGGCAAAACCATATCAGCCAATGTGACAGACTCCAACGCATTAAATATTTTCTGGTTAATCAAACCCCAATTCCCTTGAATCTCACAACCGGTTGCCTGATCACAATTTTTATGAGAAGAACTACACTCAGTTAAAGCAATAGGTCCCTCAAGCGCACTGATAACAGTTGCAACGGTAATTTTTTCTGGTGACCTGGCTAACAGATAACCCCCTTTAGCCCCTCGAACCGAAGTTAACACATGGGCACGAACCAAAAGCTTTAAGACTTTACTCACAGTAGGCAAAGCAATACCTGTTACCTCCGACATTTCCATCGCCGCATGCATATTGATAGGGTCTTTAGCCATATAGCTCAATATAACAGTCGCATAATCAGTTAACTTACTTAACTTTAACATTGCCTCTCCTTTCAATGAGGACTATTTTAGTCCTATTTAATTCCCTAGTAAAGCACTTGGTTATTTTATTTAAGCAATACACCCTAGATTACCTCCTTGAATTAACCATTAAAAGCATCATTATCATGAGGTCTAAATGTTACGATTCTCGCTGGACATCATACTAGGAGCCTGTCCACCCATTCCTCAGAAAGCCATATTATTTATAACAGTAGGCACTTACAAAAGCGTTTTAAAGAAAAATTTACGCGCCTAATAATCAATGCCCTATACTCTTAGCTTTAATCTCACTGAATAACGAGCAGCGTTATCAATACCGGCTCCCCTCACTAACTACAGGTCTATTAATGAACATTAGATTACTAACTTTCATGGCATTATGCACTTCCTCATCTATCCCAAATGCTGAACAAATAGGATGCATCACCACTTCCTGGAAACTCATTGGTGCTAATCATAAAGTTTGCGTACAAGCCTTTGATGACCCGAAAGTACAAGGTGTCAGCTGCCATATCAGTCAAGCAAAAAAAGGGGGTATTACAGGTGCTTTTGGACTTGCTGAAGACCCATCACAATTCTCAATAGCCTGTCGTCAAGTCGGGCCGATTATTATTAAAGACAAATTACCTGAACAAGAAACTGCATTTAGCAAAGATACCTCAATATTTTTTAAAGAAACACGAGTAACCCGCTTATTTGATAGCAAAAGGAATTCATTGATATACGTAGCAATAAGTAGAAAACTCATTGATGGAGCACCTGCCAACAGCATCTCAACCGTACCGATAATGCCATGGAAACAATAACAGCAACAGGGTGATTTAAGCAGATATTATAGGATGTGCTGACGATAGGAAACGCATCATCCATTTAAAGAAGCCCTTTGTTTCTCAGCTCATCCTATATAAAAATTATTACCGAAATAACACTGCTAGTAGATACTATATTCTCACACCGAGAGCCAGCCTTATACAAACTGAACGGCAAATCCGCCTGAACAATCTATACGAATTATTTTAACAGGGCAAGGAATCGCACCTTCTATTCCAATGACAACTATCTCTGCAATCTCACCTGATTTTAATAGCGGATGATTAGGGCATTCAACATACAATCCATCATCTGACATATTCTTAGTATGAGCTTTCATGGTTTCGCCATTAGCAAAGGTAATATTGATATTAGCATGATGACTCAAGCGCAAGAAATGACGATTATCTTTCATATAATGGGGCAATTATGTTGGGGAGCGGTTAATTTGCTCTAAATGAGCCCAATTATAGTCCACATTAAGAAAAACATAGCCTACTCCCCCCCCTTTACCTAGCAAAGCCCAGGAATGTGTATAAAATAAAACCGACAGCTTTGGGGCGCAGTCCTTTAGGCTGCTTTTGATATGCAGGCTGAAGACCTGCGCCCCGAATACGAGCATGCTC
>Ga0209184_1001159_pt1 | contig 19079 bp, 22 predicted proteins | sample EN8Hudsemesocosm_2_FD_184627 | JGI IMG/M metagenome (GOLD analysis project Ga0209184, IMG submission 184627) | Methane-oxidizing microbial communities from mesocosms in the Hudson Canyon - EN8C Hudson Canyon (SPAdes) (version 2) | ecosystem: Environmental > Aquatic > Marine > Cold seeps | place... | reverse complement strand
ACCCACCAATTTTAAGTAATGCCCATAGTTGCACTTTGGCTATGGTTACAAGTTTTGTCTTTTAAAGCTGGTTTAGTTTTAAAAGATGTGTGGGTCGTTAGCTCAGCTGGTAGAGCAGTTGGCTTTTAACCAATTGGTCGCGCGTTCGAATCGCGCACGACCCACCAATTTTTTAGTATCATCCGCAGTCTCTTTATACTGCGGTTGCACGTTTTCTCTTTTTAAGCTGACTTAGCTTTTAAAGAAGTGTGGGTCGTTAGCTCAGCTGGTAGAGCAGTTGGCTTTTAACCAATTGGTCGCGCGTTCGAATCGCGCACGACCCACCAATTTTCTTTTTTTATCCCTCTCTCGTTATTTATCAGTTTATCCCTTATTTGTTTTTATACTTTTTATAAAGTTACTTATTTTAAAATATTCTACTTATATTTTGCCTTTTGCGCTTTGGCCTTTTATATTAAGGTAATTTATGAAAGAGGCTAGGCTGTAACTTGATGGGTATGATTGAAGGTATTGAAGAAAGAGTGTTGGTTCAAGAGCATCTTGCTCACGAGCTTATTCCAAAAGATATTGATATTAATAAGCAAATAGAACTTAAGGCAAAAATTAAAGATTTGCTGAAACGTAAAAATGCGGTGCTCGTTGCTCATTATTATACAGATCATGTCATTCAATCTTTAGCCGAAGAGACGGGTGGTTGCATTTCTGATTCACTTGAAATGGCGCGTTTCGGAAGTAATCATGCTGCGGAAACACTGGTGGTTGCTGGTGTTAAGTTTATGGGCGAAACTTCAAAAATTCTTAGTCCAGAAAAAAGAATCTTAATGCCGACATTAGAGGCAACCTGTTCGCTAGATATTGGTTGTCCAATAGATGAGTTCTCTGCTTTTTGTGATCAGCATCCTGATCATACCGTTGTTGTTTATGCTAATACCTCCGCTGCTGTGAAAGCAAGGGCTGATTGGGTCGTTACTTCTAGTATTGCTTTAGAAATCGTTGAGTATCTTGATAAAAAAGGTGAGAAGATCTTATGGGGGCCTGATAAGCATCTAGGGAGCTATATTCAGTCTCAGACCGGTGCTGAGATGGTGATGTGGGATGGTGCTTGTATCGTTCATGAGGAGTTTAAGGGGCAAGGGCTAGCTGAGCTGAAAAGTATTTATCCTGATGCTGCGGTTCTAGTTCATCCTGAATCGCCCAAAAGTATGGTGGAGATGGCCGATGCTGTAGGGTCAACGACGCAACTAATTCAAGCTTCACAAACACTGCCTAATGACACCTTTATTGTAGCGACGGATAATGGCATCTTCTATAAGATGCAGCAGCTTTCGCCTGAGAAGACGTTTATTGAGGCGCCTACTGCTGGGTCTGGCGCGACCTGTCGAAGTTGTGCGCATTGCCCTTGGATGGCAATGAATGGCTTAGAAAATATCTATGAAGTGCTTATGACCGGCGAAAATGAAGTGCATGTTGATGCTGAATTAAGTGAGGCGGCTCTTAAGCCGCTACGCAGAATGCTAGATTTTAAGTCTTAGTTGCTAAGTCAGAAGTCCTGTATGTATAGAGTGTTAGGTCGCTCTATACATATGCATGATGAGTACCTTCTGCTTTAAATAATTGTTTGTCGTTTTAAAATTCAGGGTTTTTCTGTATCCAATAAACTTCGTCCATCCGCTTCTGTATCAAAGAGATATCTTGTTGGTTATCTTTGCTCTTTTGCATCGCTAGTTTTAATTGTTTTATTGCATTGTCCATATGATTGGTAAGAAAGAAATATTCGGCACGTGCTCTATGTAGGTCAACAATATTGCCAGCTAGGCCGTGAACTTCAGCTAATGCATACCACAGCCTTGGGTTAAGTGGGTATTTTCTTACTAGTGTTTTTAAGGATTGTTCTGACTCTTGAATTAAATCGTTGGTCAGGTAAATCTCGGCAAGGGTGTCAAGTATTGGGTAATTGTCAGGATTTCTTTCTAGTGCTGTGTTGAGTGTTTTAATCGCGAGTTTACTTTGTTTGTTGTGGTTTAGTGCTTTTGCATAAGTCACTATAAATGAAATGCGGTTAGGGTCTTTGGCGATTAACTTTTCAAGAATTTCAATTGAATCATTCGGTGAGTTTTTTAATGTTGCGTAAGCTAAGCCAAAACTAGCCGCATCAACTTGGTGGGTATTGCCTTTTTTGATAATGGAATTGAAATAGTCTGAAGCGCTTTTTTTAGATTCTGCATACTCGCTGATAATCATGTTTTTACTTATATGGTATTCGATGTTGTCAGTGTATTTTTTTAGTTTATATTGAGTTGCGCGGTTTCTTGTGTCGGATATTCGTGATTCAGAGAGAGGGTGGGTCGATAAATATTCGGGTATGCTGTTGCCTTGGAGGCGTGTTTGGCGAAACATTCTTTCAAACATAACAGGCATTTCTCTTGGGTTGAAGCCTGCGCTATGCATGGTAACGATGCCTAGCCTATCCGCTTCTTGCTCATTTTGACGTGAAAAGCCGAGTTGATTTTCAGCGCTCATTGCTTGAGTTGCTGCAAGTGCTGCGATACCTGCGTCGGAGCCTGTGGTTGCAGCAATGATGACGCTTGCTAGCATGCCTGCAAGTGTCAAAGGTGTTGAAATGGCTTGTTGTTCCAGTTGTCGTGCGTAGTGTCTTTGGCCAAGGTGTGCAAGCTCGTGTGCAATGACTGAGGTGAACTCTTGCTCAGAGTATGCATGGATAAACAAACCTGCATTCACGCCAACCACGCTACCTGGCACGGCAAAAGCGTTTAGTGCAGGGCTGTCGATCATAACAAGGCTAAAGTCTCGGTCAATGACGTTGGAATAGGGGGCTAACGTATAAATTAGTTGGGTGAGGTATTCTTCGATGATCGGGTTGTTAAAGGTTTTGACTTGTCCGCGTAAAGAGCGCAGCCAGGCTTCACCCAGTTTTCTTTCTTGATCAATAGATACCAGTGTTGAGGATGTGTGGCCTATTGTAGGGAGGTCTGGTGAATTGGTATTTACTTCATATTGGTTGCTGGAATACGCGTTTATGCCGATTAAGGTGGTGAGCAAAAACAAAAAAAAGCGTGTAAGCAGGCGGTTTTTCATAGTTATGTTTTCATTGATTAGTTGTTTGTGTGTTCAGTTTGTGAACAACCTGATTTGAATTGTAGATTAAGGTTGTAAGCTGCAGTTTTTTTAATTGAATCTGATTGATTGTTTGCATTCGTGGGTAGCTCATATAAGATTAAAAGCCCTGTACACCATAGCCGAAATACGCTTCTCTGGAAAGTTAAATGATGAATTATGATTACTTAGTTGATGCGTCTGGTGAACGTTGCCCTATGCCATTATTGAAAGCTAAAAGACAGCTAAATACGATGAAACCTGGTGAATGTTTAAAAGTGATTGCGACGGATGCGGCATCGGTTAGAGACTTTTCATCATTTATCACGCTGACTGGTCATAAATTAGAGAAAGAACAGTTAGAACAGGATTTATTTGTATACTATATTGTAAAATCGTAACCCTAATAATAAATGGTATATTTTCATAAAATATCGTTTATTTGCCATATTTGTTTTGCGCAAATTCTTGTCATTATTGTTTTCTAGGTTTAGTTATTTATGTTGAAGGTTTTTCATGCATGGGTTGATCGTTACTTTTCAGATGAAGAGGCGGTTGTGCTGTTTATTATGCTGGGTTTTGGTTTGTTGTTTGTTGTCTTATGGGGCGACATCATGGCGCCTGTTATCGCAAGTGTTATTTTGGCGTTTGTTTTGCAGGGTATGGTGACATATTTATACTCAAAAGGTGTCAATAAAACGGTGGCGGTTTACCTGTCATTTACTTTTTTTATCGGGCTAGTGATTACCTTTATTTTTTCGTTGTTACCATTAGTTTGGCGGCAGTTGTCTTCGTTGGTTCAGGACTCTCCCGGAATATTTAGTGAACTCAAAACCTACATATTTGCACTACAGGAGCAGTATCCAACATTAGTTAGCATTCAAGAAATGGAGGACTTGTATCAAAGAGTAACCGTTGAAGTGGCAGGGTTTGGTCAGTGGCTGCTTTCTCAATCGATTGAAAGCTTTCCTGTAGTGATAACAATTTTAATCTACTTTATTGTAGTGCCTATATTGGTGTTCTTTTTTGTGAAAGATAAGGAGCAAATATTTAATGGTATAGCGGGCATACTTCCAACAAACCGAGTGTTGATGACAACAGTTTGGGAGGAGATGAATGTTCAATTTGCGAATTATGTAAGAGGTAAGGTTGTTGAAATTGTCGTTGTAGGTGGGTGTACTTATATCGGATTTATTTTTATGGGGTTAAATTACGGTGCACTGCTGGCTATCTTGGTTGGGTTGTCCGTTGTGATTCCATATATTGGGGCTGTGCTTGTAACAATACCTGTGATGATGATTGCTCTGTTTCAATTTGGTCTACAAGAGGAATTCTATTACGTAATGTTGGTTTTTATCGTGATACAGGTGATAGACGGTAATGTGTTGGTACCCTTGTTGTTTTCTGAGGTGGTCAATCTTCACCCGGTTATTATAATTATTTCAGTATTATTCTTTGGTGGTGTTTGGGGCGTTTGGGGAGTGTTTTTTGCTATACCATTAGCGACCCTAGTCAAAGCCGTATTTACGGCTTGGCCTAGGAGGCTTGTGGACGAATAGCTGGTTGGGGTAAGTCGTCGGGCGTTTTATAATGCTTGGCTGGCTTCGAGCACTTCGGCGACGTGACCTTTCACTTTTACTTTTCGCCATTCTTTTTTAAGTATGCCGTTAGTGTCAATCAAAAAAGTACTTCTTTCAATTCCCATGTATTCTTTGCCATAAAGCTTCTTTAGCTTTATCACGTCAAAAAGCTTACAAAACGTCTCGTCAGAGTCGCTAATTAACTCAAAAGGAAAGCTTTGTTTTGCTTTAAAGTTTTCGTGCTTTTTCATTGAACACCTTGAAACACCAATAATTATCGTATTGGCATCATTAAACGCATCAATATTATCTCGAAATTCTTGCCCTTCAGTTGTGCAGCCAGGGGTGCTGTCTTTAGGGTAAAAATAAATGACAGCATTCTTACCTTTTATCGATTCATTTGTAATGGTTGTTTCTGACGTAGCTTGTGCCGAAAACTCTGGTATGGGTTTACTTATTTCTATCATTTTATCGTTCTCAAGATATCTGTTGTATCGATAAGGTGTTGTTAGCGTAATGGTTCAATGATTGAATCAAGATTTAAGTCATCGCAAAAATCCATAAACTCTTCACGTAAGCTTGCTATGTGAGTGCTGGCAGGAATGCGGATTACCATGGTGAGGTTAAACATTTGAGTGCCTGTATGCGGCGCGCTATAAGTGCCGGTTTGGAGGTCGTCAATGTTAATGTTTTGCTTTGAAAAATATTGAGCAATCTCATGCACAATACCGGGGTTGTCTAGCGCAACAACATTAACGGAGTAAGCGATGGTTGGTTTGTTGCACCGTTCACCCGTGTGCTTAATAGTTGTGGTTAAATTTAAGCTTTTAGAAAGTGCGGGGATTGTGTTTTCAAGTTTTGCGATTGAATCCCATGAGCCGGATACCATCATCATAATTGCAAATTCACCACCCAGCACTGTCATGCGGCTGTCGATAATATTACAGCTATTTGATGAGCAGATTTTGGCGAGTTCATTAACAATACCTGGTTGGTCTGTGCCAATTGAAGAAATTACCAAATAGTTTGGCTTATTGTGATTTTGATTAGTCATATTGCGTTGGCGCCTTGTTGTTAATATATAGCGTGAAAATGGATACTTACCCTCTAGAGTATTACGACAATTCAATGAGTCAAGCAAAATACTTGTTTCAAATGAATTATCACGTGTATGTTTACTTGTTTAAACATCCGTACAGCATTAAAATACGCGTTTGTTTAAATATATATTTTTTGGAGAATTCTATGATTGCAGGCAGTATCGTTGCGCTTGTTACGCCAATGCACCCTGATGGAAGTTTAGATTGGGAAAGTTTAGATTCCATTATCGAATTCCATCTAAAAAATGGAACCAACGCCATTGTTGCTGTGGGTACAACGGGTGAGTCTGCAACATTAAACCCAGACGAGCACTGCCAGGTAATTAAACGCGTTGTGTCAAAAGTGAATGGTAAAATAGCTGTGATCGCGGGTACTGGCGCCAATTCAACAAGCGAAGCCATTGAGTTAACCCAAGCGGCTAAAAATTACGGTGCGGATGCCTGTTTATTAGTTGCACCTTACTACAATAAACCAACGCAAGAAGGTTTGTTTCAGCACCATAAGAAAATAGCTGAAACAGTCGAGATTGACCAAATACTTTATAATGTACCGGGCCGTACAGCTGTCGACATGTTAAATGAAACCGTCCTTCGCTTGGCGGATATACCTAATATTTGTGGTATTAAAGATGCGACGGGTGATATTACGCGAGGAACTTCACTAATAAACGCGCTAAATGGTAAGATTTCGGTGTTTTCAGGTGATGATGCGACGGCTTACAAGCTCATTTTAGCGGGCGCGAAAGGGAATATATCTGTCACAGCAAATATAGAACCTCGTTTAATGAGTGATTTATGTAAACTAGCTGCTGAGGGTAAGGCTGATGAGGCCGCAGCGCTAAATGATTCATTAATGAGCTTACATGATAATTTGTTTGTAGAGTCTAACCCAATACCTGTGAAGTATGCGCTTTGGAAAATGAAGCTAATGCAAGAGGGGATACGTCTACCTCTGACAATACTTGATGAAAAATATCAATTGCAAGTAAATGACATCCTACGCGGAAGAGATTTACTTTAAGCAGAACCTAAGGTTAATTATGCAAAGTACTATTAGATGTATTCTCGCTCTTTCTTTGTTGAATGTCGCATCATGCGGCATTATTCAAGATCGGTCGACTGAATATGCGCAGGCGGAACAAGGGCGTGAACTGGTTGTACCAGAAACTTATTCAGCACAAAAGCTAAGTCCTCGTTACCCGATCCCTGAGATTGAAAATGCACGCTCCATTCCAGAAAAGTTTGAGCTTCCAGAACCCCCGAATGCTACTGCAGCACTCGATAATGATCCATTCACAATAGAGTCTGTAAATGATCAAACTTGGCTACGATTGTATACAGCGCCCGGAAAAGTATGGCCTTTGCTGGATTTCTTCTGGGCAAAGCATGGAATAAAAGTAGCGTATGAAGAAATAGCTAAAGGCTTTCTAGTGACGGAATCGTATGACCCTTCAGGAAGCAATACTTCACTAAAGAGTGATTTACAAGCATCTGATAATGTCACCGAGTTGGTAGGTGGTATTACCTTTCAAGCCAAATTAAACCAAGGGATACGACGTAATACTGCGGAGCTTCAGATCAGAGCACTCAGTTCAGGTGTTGTGATAAATAAGTGGCAAAAAGAGTCTGGTAACTCTCAACTTGAACAAGACATGCTAACACTGATCGGTCAATATATTACCTCTGATTCACTCGATAATAGGCATTCACTGCTCGCTAATGATATTGGTGGCGAATCTAGGGTTAGGCTTCTTAAAGGTGACTCGGGTGAGGGGTATCTTGAATTATTATTATCGTTTGATCGTGCGTGGAGTGAGATAAAAAAAGCACTTTCATCTGCAGAGGTTTTAGTTTCCGACTTTGACCGAAGTGTAGGTACTTATTTTGTCAGTTACATTCAAGAAGAGGATATGACCGCTTGGTACGATATAAGCGCTTCTGAGATTGAGAAGCGTAAAGAAAGAAATATATCGCTAAAGCTTGAAGAAACTGAAGAAGGCAAAACAACGGTTCGAGTTAAAATTTTGAACCCGCAGTTTGAAGTCGAAAAGCAGGATGAGCTAATTAACCTTATCTTTGAACATATATCATAATGATGGTTGGCGTTATATGAGCTATAAAAGCTTAAGCGCCGATTAGAAATTTTTTATTTTTACTATTCTTTAAATTAAAGAACATCCTTTTAGGAGCCCTTGTCTACATGCAAAAGCAGAAAGAACTCTATGCCGGTAAAGCCAAATCTGTTTATACAACAGATGATCCCAATAAATTTATTTTGTTATTCCGCGACGATACATCCGCGTTTGATGGCGAAAAGATGGAGCAGTTAGACCGAAAAGGGATGGTAAATAACAAATTTAATGCATTCATTATGGAGCATCTTGAAAAAGAAGGCATACCTACACACTTTGTAACGCTGCTTTCAGATAATGAGTGTGTGGTAAAAAACTTAAACATGCTGCCTGTTGAGTGTGTTGTGCGAAATTATGCTGCCGGTAGTCTTGTGAAGCGTTTGGGCGTAGAAGAAGGGATAGAACTTAACCCACCTACTTTTGAACTGTTCTTAAAGAACGATGCGCTTCACGACCCGATGATAAACCCTTCGCATTGCGTTTCATTTGGATGGGCGACAAAAGATCAATTGGAAGAGATGGAAAAACTTACCTATAAAGTCAACGCTATCTTGTCAAAATTGTTTGATGATGCGGGGATGTTACTGGTTGATTATAAATTGGAATTTGGCGTATTTAATGGCGAAATTCTATTAGGAGATGAATTCAGTCCTGATGGCTGCCGAATCTGGGATAAAGAAACACGTACTAAAATGGATAAAGACCGTTTTAGACAAGGTTTAGGTAGTGTTATCGAAACCTACGAAGAAGTAGGTAAGCGATTAGGCATGTCTTTTGACTAAATACTTTAAGAATTACTAGTACCAGCTATTCTTTAGCTTAAAGCTATTTAGTTGATAAAGAATAAGGATAAAAAAATGAATAAAGTTACAAAATTGCTTGCACCCATAGCATTATTAACAAGTGTGGGCGCTCATGCTGATTTTATTGGTGGTAGTATCGAAGCTGCTTATTGGCATGCAGGGGCAGAAGGTGATGCCACATTTGGTCCTGTTACGATTGATGCTGAAGATGACTTGAACTTCAGCAATGATTCTAATTTTGAAGTGGCAATTACCTTAGAGCACCCAGTCCCTTTAATACCCAATGTTCGTTTAAAATATACGGATATTGACCAAACGGAAGATGGGACGATAACGACTGTATTTGATGGGGTGGCAGGATCTGTTGAGACAAATCTGAACTTATCTCACACTGATTTAATTTTATATTATGAAATATTAGATAATTGGGTATCTGTAGATATTGGTATTGATATCAAAGCGTTTGATGGTCAGTTAGAAATCACAGAAACTGGACTTACGCAGGGTGTCAGTACAACCGATATCGATGAAATATTACCGCTAGCCTATGCGTCAGCAGAGTTTGAGTTACCATTCACGGATCTATCTTTTGGAGCCGAACTAAGTGCGATTTCTTACTCAGGTGATTCAATATATGATGGTAAAGTGCGCTTTAGACAAGGCTTTAGTTTGGCGTTTGTCGAGCTAGGTTACCGTCAGATGGGTCTAAAAGTTGATGATATTGATAATGTTGACTTTGATGTTACCTTTGGTGGGGTTTATCTAAGTACAGGCTTAGATTTTTAATCATTGATATGAATTCAAGTTTTATTAAGTAGCTTGGGGTGAGCTGAACGAACCCCAATAAAATGTCATTCAATACTACTTAGTATGGTTACTTGATAATAAAGTTCACAATAAATGGAGTGTTAAGTGCGAATTTTAGTAACAGGAACAGCGGGTTTTATCGGTTCAATGCTTTCGATTAGATTGCTCGAACGAGGCGATGAAGTCATAGGTGTCGATAATGTAAACGACTACTATGACCCAGCTTTAAAAGAAGCGCGTTTAGAAAGGCTTAAAAAGTACGAAAACTTTACTGAAGTACGTATTTCACTTGAAGACAAAGCAGCAATTGATGGCGTTTTTACGACATACAAACCTCAAAAAGTTGTGAATTTAGCTGCTCAGGCAGGTGTTCGATATTCATTAGAAAATCCACAAGCTTACATTGATGCAAATATTGTTGGCTTTACCAATATTCTAGAAGGTTGTCGTCACAATAAAGTTGAGCACTTGGTTTATGCGTCGAGTAGTTCTGTATATGGCGCAAACGAGTCAATGCCATTCTCAGTACATGACAATGTAGATCATCCTGTCAGCCTTTATGCCGCCACTAAAAAAGCAAACGAACTAATGGCGCATACGTATAGTCATTTATTCGACCTACCGACAACAGGTCTACGTTTCTTTACTGTGTATGGTCCTTGGGGTCGTCCAGATATGGCTTTGTTTATGTTTACCAAAAATATAATCGAAGGAAAGCCTATTGATGTATTTAACTACGGAAAACATAAGCGTGACTTTACTTATATCGACGATATAGTAGAAGGTGTTATTCGTACGCTTGATAATGTTGCAGAACCCAACCCAGAATGGACGGGCATAACACCGGACTCTGCAACCAGTAAAGCGCCGTATAAGATCTACAATATTGGCAGTAACAAGCCTTGTGAATTGATGCGCTACATTGAAATTATCGAAGAATGCGTAGGCAAAAAAGCTGAAATGAACCTGCTACCATTACAGCCGGGTGATGTACCAGCCACTTATGCAGATGTAGATGCGCTAATAAAAGATGTCGACTACAAACCGAGCACTTCAATTGAAGAAGGTGTCGCAAAGTTCGTAGATTGGTATCGAGATTTTTATAAAGTCTAAATCAATATAGTTATTGCAAGGTGCGGAATTGTTTGATAAATTACGCGCCTTCTTGCAGATCCTTCTAGTATCCGCAATGAAATAGGACCATAGCTCAGTTGGTTAGAGCACTACCTTGACATGGTAGGGGTCGGCGATTCGAATTCGCCTGGTCCTACCAAATTTCCTTTAAAATTCAATAAGTTAACCTTTATCTTCTTTATTATTTTTTCTAGTTTTTATTTCTAGGTAGCAAATAGGTAGCAAATTTCTTGGTTACTTTATTCTAGAGTTCTTGTCTTTATTAATTTCTTAAAAAAACCTTGAATAACTAGTTTGTTTATATTTATAATCTAGACGTTATTAACTTTAAGCGTAGTTAATAACTAATGTAGCGTCAAAAATTGAAGAGACGTCTACTGATCTAGGATTGTAATACATAGGATTCGTTATGTTAGACCGAAAAAAGGGTCAAACTCGTCCTGTGTAGTCACAAAAAGGCTTCACTGTTCTGGTAGAAGCTCTCTAAAATTTTAATCAAATTTATATATTTGAATTTGAGATTTATCTGCATTTATTTAAGTGCTTAATCTCTAGTAAATTCGTTTTATATAAGTTCATCGTTTAATAATTTTTCTTTCGGTTTTTTAAAACTATTTAGCATATATATTTTATGCGTAAACCCCAAAAACTATAAAATTTGGGAAGGAAAAATTATGGCTTATTCTAATATCGAATTCAAAACACCAGAAGCTGCATTTGTTCTTTTGGTAGCTGCGTCAACACTAAAACTTTCTCGGCATACGGGTATTCTTTCTGGTGTTAAAGCGCCAGCATACATTAAAAGAGGTCGGAGTGTTGTTTATCGTCAAAGTACGTTAGAAGAATGGCTTTCTCAATTTGAAGAGCAGGAAAATACCTCCTCAGTTAAGGAGAGAGTCAAGTGAGAAATTCTATAGTAGAAGTATCAATATTATCTGAAATAATGTATCGCTTAGAGGTTCCTGCAGGACATGAGAATGAGATAAATGAAGAAGTTCTTCTATCATCTCGTAATGTAAAGCAAATAAGTGACCCTGAATTTGTAAGTGTTCGGTTGAAAAAGATCCATCGTAATGGAAAGGTTGAAGGTGAGGAGGGGGAGCTATTATGATGAAAAAAAATAAAATATTTTTTCTGAAATTGTACCCCAAAAATATCTATATGTTTTATCGATGTACCCTTGAGCTATTACTTTTGCAGCGAAAAAACCTGCTGTTAAAGGTCTCTGTAATTCATCATATCTATAAGAAGCTCATTAGCAACATTCATAACAATCTGATCATAAGTGATACCACGGTTAGATTGTTTATTGGGGATAAGTGAAGAAGGTGGTATTAGCACCAGTGGTCTTGATAAATAATCACACTCTAACTTTACCGAATAGCAAGAAGGGGTTAGGTCATTACTTACCCTTGCTGGAAAAAACGGTTGAGCAATTAGATGCGATGCTTTCTTATCATTGCCAGGTGATGGTGTTGAGGATAGATCTTCGACTTTATGTTGGCACAACTGATAATAAACCGATGTCAGATTTCATTCGCCGCTTAAGGAAGAGATTGACAGCTAAAGGGTATAAGCGAGTTGGTTATATATGGTGTAGAGAGCAGCAGTCTAGCGCTGCTCAGCACTATCATTTAGCTGTGATCGTTGATGCAAACAAAAGTCGCCATCCACATAATTTGATTGAGCTAATTGAATATCTGTGGGAAACATGGGGCCATGTTAAGCCTTATACACCAAAAAATTGCTATGCAGTAATTAAGCGTGGTGATGATATAGCTTATGGGAGTCAATTTAGTCGGTTGTCATATCTAGCAAAAGTAGCAACGAAAGATAATCGGGAAAAGACGACTAACGATTATTCTACAAGCAGAATTAGGCTTAAGAAAAATAATGGTAATAGAAAAAGTATTTATGGGGAAAGTATGAATAAACAAATAAGCAATAAAAGTACAAGCGCAATTAAATCTCCTAAATTTGTAGTCAAAGCAGAAGAAGGAATACGACTGAATGGTACCAATGAGGAACAGAAAGAATACTACAAGAGAGTGACAGGAACTAAAGATGTAGGGTTAGCTAAACACCTAGTTGGGCAAGCAGCAAATTCTTTCGCAACGAAGAAAGATATGAGTGACGCTACACGTTGCGAGCTTTTCAATAATGCAACTAAGTTAATGGAAGGTATAGGGCCGCAAGATTCCATTGAAGGAATGCTCGCATCACAAATGGTGGCAATACATGAGCTTGCAATGGACAATGCAAGGAAGGGTTCCTGTGTTAGTGTTTCAGCTGAAATTAGACAGAAATATATAAGTAATTCTATGAAATTATCACGAACTTTTACGTCTCAAATAGATGCGTTAAAGAGGTATCGGTCAAAAGGTGCGCAAAAAATAACGGTAGAACATGTAACTGTTGAAGCAGGGGCGCAGGCGATAGTTGGTAGTGAAATCACAAACTAAGCAAGAGGGGGGTGGGGTTGATAATAAAAGTAATAATGAACCCCATGAACCGAGACTAAAAAATGGTACGGTAGCATTTAATTTATCAACGCTATCATTATGTGGTGCGCGAACAAGAGCGGGGCAGCCCTGTAAACGTTATGGGAATTTAAAGAATGGTCGTTGCAGATTACATGGCGGATTAAGTCAGGGGCCGAGTACTGATAAAGGTTTAAAGAAATCACAGAATGCAAATTATAAGCATGGGTATTACTCACTTGAAACTAGAGCAGAGTTACTTGAACTAAAACAACTAATAAAAGAAAGTAAGAAGCTTATTAAGTCATTAACAGGTAAATAAAATTAGTAAAAAAGTTAGCTAAACTGACAACTTGGCAATGCACTCTTTTCTGTGGGCACTGTAAAGATCTGGAAATCGCGTTTATCTGTCATTCTGATTTACCCTGTTCGGTTAATGGCTTCTCAACTTTTCTAACTACTTTAGAAGGCGTCATTGCACAACAAATAAAAGAAAAACAATTATCGACTGATAAGCGATACCAATTTGATACATATACGCTAGGTGGACAATGGTATTAGTTCTATCCATTTCTGACACGTAAACGAATTCTTGAGGGAGTCGAAGCGGTTAATCAAGCCAATGGAAGGCTACAAATCAATAACACCGAGTTCCCTTTTCTAAAACCCTATATCACGTTATCAATGGCCGCTAATTCAGGATTATTTGGGGAATATAAACACGACACGACGACAGAAAGAAAGCGGTTTTGTCGTAGCCTCTATCGAGCAAATGACAAATAAACGATTCCCCGAAGTGGAGTCTTTTTGGTGTATAGCCGCTAGAAAGAGCCATATGTAATAGGCTAAACTGCAACATATATTATTATAAAATGGATTTGTTGCATGCAGTCTAAACCTAAATTTCTTGTGCCGGATGAAATAAAAGAATTGGCTAAAAGGCATCTCCAGGGGAAGTTTAATGTGAGAGATGCAGCTCTAATTGCATTTAGTGGTATGTCCTATTTAACGTTATTAGATTTGAGTCTGATACGAGTTAAGGATCTGCTTACGGAAAATGGGCAGGTATACAAGCAAACGGTTATCCCTGCTGAATTTAACCCAAATGGAAAACAAAAAGTTCTAATAATTCCGAATAAGCCTCCGCTGTTAGAACTCACTGAAGGTTTAATTAAGTGGAGAAACAAGGAAAATCTTGGTCTAAGTAACTTAGGTACGTACTGCGGTTTAAATCCTGAGTCTCGTTTTTTTTTGGATAATGACGGTAATGAATTTTCATTAACACCGAGAGCTAAAGGCAACAAGGAAATTTGGAATGCAACCAACGAAACTAAGAAGGCACTTTGATATATTTGTATTCCCTATTGGTGTTACGCCACAAGGACTGAATAGATCATTTCTATTGAATTTTTACAGCGAATCTATAAAAGACGGTAAACAATCCCAGACAATACAAAGCTTAGTCAAGCTTACCGGACTGGGTGTCGACACGATTCGCCGCCAAATTTACCGAGAGCCTAGATCCATAAAAGACGTTCTCTCAGATATGTATCAATAAAGGCTACACAATAATTGGCGGCTTAAATAATCTGAGTAGAGAGACAAATTTAAGGGTGTCTTGATTTGCAACTTAGCCGCCTCATAAGGCCTAGATCAATATGGCCTAATTATTATGGTTTCGCTTGTTTTTCGAATACTAGCTATGGAGTTAAAGCGGTACTCTTTTGGATTTTGATAAACCGCTGGCTTTGGATTGTTTGCGCTACTTTCTTCAGGTCGGACGTTTACGCTTGAATGGCTTTGTCTTCAAAATCCAACATTGGTGTTGCTAACAGGTATTGCTTAGTAAGCTGTGACATTCTAATTTCCTCAGTGAGTTGGCATGAAGGTATAGTATTACTTTGTATTTTCGAGAAATTGAATAAAACTGCTAAGACGCTGAATTTTTCATCAGAGTTTAGTTTCAGTCGGTAATTGTTATCCATCTACCTACTTCTACGTGGCGGTATCCAACACCAAAACTATCACTAAAATGCTTGATTGCCTGGTCACTGGTGTCGTGGCCTCCGAGTCCGATTACCTGAAGCCCGGTACGCTTTAATAAGTCGATATCGTCAATCATATTATCTTGGGTTATTGGCTTGTGCGGACCTTCGCCAGACGCTAGATATCGCTGTAGGTTAATGCCTAAAAGGTTAAGTCGCCCTTCAGGGATTGGGTAGTGTAAATCGCCAACAAGTCCGTAGACCCGCTCGCTAAATACCTGACTGGCCCTCGCTAGAATTTTAGGAACAGTTTGATGGCCGCAGCCGACTATAATAACCAGCCCTTTACCATCAATGTTGATAACAAGCGCTTGCTCTTCGATTCGCCCAAGAAGTAACTGCCTTGAAATTGCACCTAGGCTTGCGATACCCTGGGTGATTACCGTCGCATCGGGAATAACGTTTACCAGGCTGTCGGGATAGGTGGTATGGGTTGGTGCATATATCTGTTTGTCAGATAGGTCGGCCTGCTGCAATCCAATAGAGAAGGTGTTTTGGTTAACCCATTGTTGGCCACCACTGTGATCTAGATGAGCGTGACTTAGAAACACCGTGTCGATGTTATCAAGATTCACACCAAGCTGATTCATATTATGCTCTAAAGGTGAAGGGGACTCCTTGTTTTGATTGAAGCCAACATCAAAGAGTATGGTGTTATTGTCCGTTTTTATTAAATAGGACACGCCGGGTTCACCTTTTAGTGAGTCATCGCTCGTGTGCCAATTTACCAAAGGCAAAATTGATAAGGATTTAGTTGAACCAAAATCGACAATAGTAGTCGGTTTGTAGGTTCTCCACTCTTGTTTTACGGCATCTGAGCCTAGCTTGAAGGTTACGGCTCGATACCCTACTAAAGAGGCCAAAATAAGCGCAAGAACTAGCGCTACTCGCTTTGCATATTTACTAATATTCATAATAGATACAGCTATTTTTGGTCAAAATAAGTCTGCAAATCACGAGGGATTTTCATGGGTTTAATTGGACTAACATTGGTACCTCCTGTGTTTCCCATGGGAACCCAGATCCTTGAAAATATAATAGATGCAATAATTCGCGCTGTTTGCCCGAAGACTTCTCTAAAATTACCTGTTTTACAGCCCACTTTGAGCATCCACCAATGAGATTTGGTATGTGGAATGATATATGACTGACCGAGAATATGTGCGCGTTCTAAATGTTTGAAGCATTCAGCATAATTGGAAGCTAAATATTCCTTTTTCGCTAGGTCCATTTCGTTTTCGAATGCTGTGCGTAATTTCAAATTCATTTGGCAATTCTCCAATATCGTTAATTGCTAGTGTCCTGCTTAGTGCCGAACCATATACACGATATTTTATCGTGGCTAACCGTTTAGAAATTGAATAAACCTGCTATCTTTCGAAGCTGATGGTACTTAAAGAAGCCGGTTTATGCTACGCGGCTTCCCTTTATGATATCAATCAAAGTAACTCTTGTTCAGCACTCTTTGAAGATCAGCTCTTTTGAATCTTGGATGCCAAACTCAGGCTGTAGCAAGATGTGTCGAATGTCGAACTTTTCTTTGAGAATCCGGTTTGCTTTCTCAATGACTATTGATGCCTCGTCTAATCTCAAGTTTTCGCTAAAGTCTATGTGTGCCTCTAGGTGAATATCCTTATCATTCAACTGCCACATATGAAGGTGATGTACATTTTGGATGTAAGGCAACTTCGTTAGTTCGTCGGCAATTTCCTCGGACTTAATATGTGATGGTGAAAATTGCATCAATACCTTTAATGTTTGCAACAACAAGCCCATCGAGGAATATATGAGGTAAATGGCAATTCCGATGGAAAGAGCGCTGTCAATCCAATAAACCTTGAAAACACTCATGCAGATACCACCAATTAGAACAGCAACTGAAGATATGAGGTCAGATAGCAAGTGCAAATATGCAGATCTCATATTCATATTATCTTCAGCTTCATTCTTGATGAGTAGGACGCTTACACCATTCACTAATATGCTCATGCCTGCTAGGACAATTACGATAAATGAGTCGATAACAGCTGGTTCATCTAGTCGAATAAATGCCTCCTTGATGAGCATTAGGGCAATCGCGATTAAACTAGCGGCATTGATTAAAGCGGCAACGATTTCAGCTCGTTTAAATCCAAATGTTTGCTCCGCTGTATACTGCTTTTGAGTTAGCTTATCTGCAATGTAGCTAATAATTAGTGCAATAACGTCACTAAAGTTGTGAAGCGCATCCGATAGTAGAGATAGACTCCCTGATACTAACGCTCCAATGGCTTGTGCAACGGTTATAAATACATTCAACAAGATAGAAATACCTAGTTTCTTGCCTTTGATATTTCCGTGGTTATGTTCGGCTCCCATTTTAGTTCTCCTCAACTTCAGATAGAAAAAGTTTCTTGGCGAGGCGTATTGGCCTCGCTGAAATAGGGTTATACATATTAGTTAGTGATTATCATGATCACTTTGATTTTCGAGAAGAGATTCCTGATAGCGGTGTCGTAATTCACCGACGACTACTGTTGCTGTAAAAAGTCCGATGGCAATTAATGCGTCCATAATCTGTTCCTCTATTTGAATTGGTATGAGTACAGGTTAATGTGAGGAACAGTTTTAAACTTGAATAAACGTGCTAACTATTTAGGAAACAATGCGAGAGATTTACGAATAGACATGCCAAATAGGTTTCGGAATGTACGGCTTAAATGAGCACTGTCTGAAAACCCTGCTTGGTGTGCAGCGTCGGTTGCAGAGGAACCTTTCACAATAGCATTTATGGCGCAAATCATACGATGCCAAAGAAGAAATGGTCGCCACGCGATACCCATTTGTTCACTGAATAAATGGAGAAACCTGCTCTCTGACAAATGAAGGTTGTCGGCAACTTCAGCTGCTTTCCAGCTTGTTGGCTTGAGGCAGCCGTCTGGTAAACAACTGTTGAGATTCTCAATTAATTTTAAGATGCGCGTATCTGAAATATTGCTTGTTGTACTGGCAAAGTCTAGCTCTAGACTTAACTTCTGAAAAAGGGGGGCTAGTAATAAGTTGGGATCATCGGTGGGTGAGGGCTTTTCATCGTTCAGCTGAGGAACTCGTTCTAGCTCTATAGCTTTTTTTTGTGCCAAAAGGCCACTTAATCCTTCGCCGAGATCACTTTTTGGCTCAATAAGTAGAATCCAGCCAGATTGCATTTTTAGCTGATGTTTGACATCCGAATTAATAATTACCGGTTCTCTAATATCTGCATTATCAATTGTGCAAACCGAACTGTCTGTCGGCCAGACGACTTGAATGGCGTGATGCTTATGAGTGTCAGCATCGAGAGAGGCACCGTAAATAATCAGAATTCCAGGTTTTAACCAAATGGTAGGGCGCATTTGAATCTACTTGATCGTTGAATAAAGGACATTCCTATATTGTAGCTAATCATTCTTTGGAAGCTATCTTTTGGACATCAAGAGAACGATTAATAGGAATGCCTGCTTCCTCATCAAAACCAATAGCCTGAATTAATCTTCTTTGTGAAGACGGCTGAACTTCGATTGGATGAATAAGGGCCGCTTTGTCATAAATAACTGACTGACTAGTAAAAAGGAACGCTAACAACTTAATAGCTATCCGTTTTTTTGTTTCAAGATAGCGTTGGCTTTTGCTCAAGAGCTTTGGTTAGCCATTTTTTGCTTCAGGATAATCTGGCCAGGCCCTTAAAATGCGGGCTAAGGAGTTAAAGCGATACAAACTCAGGTAACGATAAAACGCTAGCTTTGAAGTGTGATTTCAATGGATCGTTGCAACACACTCATTAAACCTATCAGCCGGCGTATCATAATCCAAGGTTTTTCTAGGCCTAGTGTTCAGCTGCCTAGCAATTTCATCAAGTTCTTCTTGTG
>Ga0209184_1001157_pt1 | contig 19106 bp, 17 predicted proteins | sample EN8Hudsemesocosm_2_FD_184627 | JGI IMG/M metagenome (GOLD analysis project Ga0209184, IMG submission 184627) | Methane-oxidizing microbial communities from mesocosms in the Hudson Canyon - EN8C Hudson Canyon (SPAdes) (version 2) | ecosystem: Environmental > Aquatic > Marine > Cold seeps | place... | reverse complement strand
TTACCACACTGCGGTCATAATTATCATACACAAAGGCCGTCTAAAAAAGACAGCTTTTGTGTCAAAACAAGACATAATTACCCCTCGCTATCCGTAGTTTAGAGCAAAATAATTACTTATTTTATTTTTGGTAATTCATACTTAGCAAGCTTATCCATATCAGCCTGATAAACTCTCATTAATATGTTCCAGCCTTCTGTTGTATCAAGACGGTTGCCCGACTTACCACATTGCTCAGCGCTACCAAATGCTACAGTGAAGGTGCCATCCTGATTCATTTTTACATTACGGTCATTGATTATTGAATGGCTGTTGGAGAATAGGAAGCCATCGGCATCGTATATAGTGATTGACCAGAAGGCGCCATAAGGAGGCACTGTATAAGTGGCTGAATAACACTGCTTGGTGCCTAGCTTAGGATCGTCCATAAGAAATGTGGATTCTGTGGCAGGGATAATACCCCAAGCCACAGAAGTAGCCAGCAAGCCTTCCCATTCAGCTTTAGGGTCGGCTTTTGATTCAGCTTTCTCATGGTATAAGCTTGAGTAGCTTTCAAGCTTGGCACCGATGGCTCGTAACTCAAGATTGATTTTATCTAAAACTGGTTTCTTGTCAGCAAAATCTGCTGGCATCTTATAAGGGATTTCAGAAGCCGCAGTAATAACCATTTTAGGCTGAAGCTTTTCTACCACATACTTGATGTCTTCTTGAGAGCCGTCAAAGGCTGTGCGAATGAGAACAAAGGCATAATCAGTATCCACTTCAATATTATGCTTACCTGGCTTGTGTATCATGCCATATGGATAGTGATATTCGTCGAAGATAATGGCGCTTATATAGCGTTCTCCAGTATCAGGTAGGGTGAATGTAGCACCCTTACGAGTATCCACTACCGCCAGAGAATAAAGGGTGTCATTGTTGGTTCGAACGACGATTTGATTCTCTACAGTTACTGTTGAAGTCATGTGGGTGAATTCGTTAACGCCATCACCTAGAACATTGGCGTAGTGATTAAAGTTAGGAGCTGTTTCATAGATGCGGTAATCATCTGAAGTCATCCCTAGCCCTTTAAAATCAACAGGAAAACCAGCAGCAGCGGTGAAAGATAATGTTAGGCCAATCGCAGTAATTAATTTTTTCATAAATTTTATCCTTGTGTGGGTATTTCTCGACATAATATATATTTAATAATCCAGATTTTGAGGCAATTTATCTCTACCAACTGCCTATAATGATTAATTCTAGCAATCTCGTTCTCAAGAACTTTTATATTGATTAATATCACATAATTTCAATTAGTTATAAAGAAGGGATTTTCATTTATTGCAAAAGAGATGAGTTTAGTGAAAAGTATCGAGAAAACCTGAAAGCAGATGTGAAAATATACTTAACATTTATTTAAAAATGTTCACTTTGGCTAACAAAGCAGAAATGACAAAATAAAGCCTGTTATTTCCGCTTTGCGCACTAAGTGAATGTTAGCCAATCAAATTAACAGCAGCAGCTTTATGTTCTGGAGCTAAATGCGCATACCTTAACGTCATTTTCAAATCACTATGACCCATTAATTCACGAACAGTATTTAAATCAACACCAGCCATAACAAGTTTACTGGCAAAGTGATGGCGTAAATCATGAAAACGGAAATTATCAATTTTGGCATCAGTAAGTAAAGTATTCCACGTTCGTTTGATATCAGTTAGTGGTTTGTTATCAGCACCATTAAACACAAAACCTGAATCGCCAGTATCAGCTAACCAATTGCTTAGCACTGTTTTTGCTTCATTGTTAAGTGGAATATGTCGACCCTGTCCTGATTTTGAATTGCTTGCTATAACGGTTAAATAGCCATTAACTAGATCTACATGTTGCCACTCAAGTCCAAAAATTTCCCCTCTTCTCATACCTGTATTTATAGCTAAAACAACGAAAGGTTCTAAATAACCACAATAGTTAAAATCTCTTAGTTCAGGCAATAATGTATAACCACGGTTTTGGCGGTGAAGGTTGCCAGAATCACGCTCATTTTTGATACGTAAATCACGAACTCTTAGTGTTTCCCTTAATGTTTTCTCTTCTTTAGCTGACAAAAATCTAACAATGTTATTCTCTGACTTTAAGGATTTTATTTTGCTCAGGTCATGACTTTCAATAACTCCCCATTCAACCGCCCTGCTTAACGCCCCTTTTAGGTAATTAATATAGCCATTAATTGTTGATGGACTTTTAGCTTGTTTTTTCTTTTCATTACGCCACTTTTCAAGATCCCACGCATGAATATTTCCTAGTTGTTTTTCAAGCAAATTAGGAAATCCGCGTTTTATTGTTTTGATAATGCGCTGAGCTGTTTTAGCGTTTCTGGTTTCGAGCCATGGTAGATATTGATTATCTAAAAAGGTTTCTAGCTTTGAGTGTTTATCTTTTTCAGTTTTTCGTTTAGCTTCTTTTTTTACACCTTGAACATCAACACCGTTTGCAACTTCACCTAATTTAGCTTTTGCTAGATCTCGTGCTTGCGTGGGGGATAAGTCTGGATAATTTCCAAGCTTAAAGTTTACTTGTTTACCGTTAATACGATAAAACAAATAATAAGTGATTTTACCTTTAGAAGTGATACGTAAATGAAAGCCAGAGATCTCTGAATCATTGACCCTGCGCTCATTGAGATCTAACCCCTTGATGCAGGAATTCGTTATTTTTTCTAGCTTCGCCATTTTAACCCTCTAAACCCTCTGTGTAGCAAATATGTAGCGCAATGATTGTGCTACAAAATACGACAATGAACAAGAGAGAAAACAACAAACATTTTAACGTACTGTTTTCATTGTGATTAATTAACTACAGAAGTACCTTGGTGTTCATGGTGATTCACTAAAAAACACTTAAAAAAGCGGCTCCTAAGCGCTAGGTCGGAAGTTCGAATCTTCTCAAGGGCGCCATAAAGATCAATGAATTACAAGTACACCTTAGCAAAACCTCAATTTTAAAGCCCAAACATGGAACCTTATCTGTTTTTACATTAAAACAATTATGATGATCTTGCCGACAAAAAAAATTAATTAAAATCAATTTAACTACATTGCTAACCACCTACTATACTTTAAGTCGTATAAGAGAATCACCACTTGAAAAAGGTTATAAAAACTGTAGGGTGAGGCTCAGTCAGAGCATATTTTGCGATCGTAAACTAACCATCATAAATAGGGAATTCTGATGAGTATGCGCTTAAAGTTAACATTATTGATTTCTTTTTTGTTTATAACAGCCATCGGCAATTCACTTTTCTTTTTTCAGTTGAAATCTTATGAAGAAGATAAGTTGGTTTGGGTAAACCATACTCATGAGGTTATTTATCAGAGTGAACGCTTCCTAAGTAGCCTCAAGGATACTGAAACAGGCCAAAGAGGTTATTTACTTACCAATGATTCTGCTTATTTGCAACCCTACTATGTTGGAATTAGTAGCTCTGAAACGCACTTTGAAAAACTAAGAGAACTCACCAAAGACAATCCCCAACAGCAAAAGCGACTAGCTCTCATCGACGAGAAGGTAGAAATAAAATTAGCTGAATTATTTCAAACAATTGAATTAGTTAAAAATAACGGTGATAACAGTGAAGCCATTACGATGGTAAAAGGTAACAAGGGTAAGCAGTATATGGACAGCTTAAGAAGGCTCCTGACTGACTTTGACAACGCAGAGTTACTTTTGTTAGAACAAAGAAAAGGTGACTTTAAAGCAAGTAGTGCGAAGATAGAGACTTTGATTCTTGTTCAATTGATCTTCTTTTGTTTTTTGGCTATTTTCGTTCTGCTCTTTCTAAATAAAAACTTATTCCAACCACTAAAAGTACTCCTTAACAGCACAAAGAAAACAGAAGAAGGAAGAGCACTGAGTATTGCCGATGTAGTCTCAAATGATGAAATGGGATATTTGCTCTCCAGTTTTTATAAGATGAGTGAAAGAGTGCATGAAAGAACAAAAGTATTAGGCCATAAAGCCTTTCACGATGAATTAACCGGATTGAAGAATCGTTCAAAGATGAGTGACGAAATCGAAAGTGCGATTAATAACTCAAAAGAATTCAATAACAAATTAGCAATATTTTTCATAGACTTGAATGATTTCAAAATACTAAATGATACCTTAGGCCATGATGCTGGGGATATAATATTAAAAGAGGCTGCAGTTCGTCTTAAAACTGCTATCCGGTCTGATGACAGCGTATTTCGTGTTGGAGGAGATGAATTTGTTGTGCTGATAAAAGGGATTAAAGCGATTGCAGAAGTTCAATATATTGTCTCCAAGGTATTAAAAGCGACAGAATCACCTGTGGTGATTCAGGGACAACAAACGAAAATCAGTCTTAGTATAGGAGTGGCTATTTCACCCGATGATTCAGAAGATAGCCTTGATATTGTAAAGTTCGCAGACATTGCGATGTACGCGGCTAAAAGAGATAAAGACACTAATTATAAATTCTATGATAGCAGCATGCTAAAACGTATATCCGATCCTAAAAGGTGAGCTCTGACAACGGGTAGAATTTCAAATTAATTTAATAATGCCCGTTAAAGCGCTTGAATTCTAATGGGAGAATTTTAAACTTTTGTGATAAAACTTATATGAAACAAAGGTTATTAATCATCAATTCTAGATATACTTTGCTGAATATAACGTTCATCAATTTTTTTAATGCGCTCTATATGTTTAATATGAGCGCGGCGAGCAGCATAAATAAAAATACTAATGATAATAATAACAGGGACTGCTATTGAGAAAGGTTCTTGAATAAAAAATTTGCTTAGCCAGTCCATGGATAAATTCCTAAAAACGATGAGTTAAGCCCATATCTAATCATGAGCTTAATGATAATTACAATATAAGCTCAATAATAGCACAATTTTTAGGGTTAATGCATCATCGCTCAGTATTCCAACTAAAAAAATATGCACCAAGAGATAAAAACACAATACTCATAACCAACAAGCTAATTACATGATAACTAATGTCGCTTAACGTGGCACCTTCAGTAATAATTTTTCTTGCTCCAGCAACCAAGTGAGTTAACGGAAGAAAGTCGGCAAAGGTTTTTAACGCTGATGGCGCTCCTTCTAAACTAAACCAAACCCCAGAAAGCATCATCATAGGCCAAGAGGTTAGGTTTAATAATCCACCAATAAGCTCTTCACTTTTGCTTCTACTTGCTACTAACAAACCTAAACTGATCAAACAAAAAGCACCTAACATGCCGATAATAATTAAATCAAAATAACTACCAATCATAAAAAAGTTAAACAACAAATTACAGCCGCTATACACTACAATCGACATAAACATAACAATAAACAATCGAGATAATAGCTGCGCTGATACAAATTCAAATGCTGATAACGGTGTCGCTTTCAAACGTTTTAAGACGGCATTTTTTCGATAACGAACAATCACATAACCTACACCAAAGAGACAACTAAACATCATATTCATGCCAAGAATTCCCGGTAGAACCCAATCGACATATCGAATTTTTTTACCTGATGTTTCCAAACGAGTATAACCATCAAGTTGTGAGCTGAATATTTTTTCTACTAAATAACTTTTAGCTGATTCATTATTCACCCAATATTGACTAGATGAGGGCTCAATAACTAAATCTATAGTGTGGCGATTTAGTTTGTTTTTTGCTGCATCAATACTTTCATAAGTAATATAATCAATAAATCGAATTTTTTTAAAGGGATATTGCTTGTCTGTTGCTTGGGTTACCCCTTCTACTGCGGCATTAATAATACCTACTTTATAAGCAGAGCGGCCATCACCGGAAAATATGAATGAAAAACCGATAAGTAACAGCACTGGAAATATCAAATTCCAGCCTAAGGACGATTTATCCCGAAAGAATTCAATATTGCGAGCTTTAAATACAGCAAAAAAACGTTTTATATTCATATTTATTCTCTTAGAGAGTGTCCTGTTAAATGCAAAAACAAGTCATCTAAATTCGCAGATTTTACATGCAGACCTTCCAATGAGACTTTATTCTCCATAAGCATAGCTAATGTTTTCTCAACATCACTTGTTGAGATTTCTACTCTACCTGATAATGTTGACCATTGATTTTGTTCAACCAGTGTTGAAGGTACTTGTTTCTCAGGCAAATAAATAAAAACATCTTTAAAATGTTTATTTAATAATTGATGCGGTGTTCCAGCTTCAATTATTTTTCCTTGATCCATAATGACAATATCATCACAAAGCTGTTCGGCTTCATCCATATAATGTGTAGTTAGAATAATAGTTTTATTTTGCGCTTTGATATTTTTTATTAATTGCCAAAAATTTCGCCTCGCATGAGGATCTAATCCTGTAGTAGGTTCATCTAAGAATATAATTTCAGGATCATTTATCAATGCTAAAGCAAGAAGAAGCCTTTGTCTTTGCCCTCCAGATAACAAACGGTTATCTCTGTCTAAAAAATCGCTCAAATCGCAAAGCTCAATAATTTCTTTTTGGGCCAAAGTATGTTGGTAGAATGCGGCAAACAAATTCAAGGTTTCTTTAACCGTTAAAAAATCTTGCAAAGCCGTATGTTGAAATTGAATACCTATTTGTTGTGAAATATTGTTATCAACTTCTTTATCTTGGTTTTTATATACAACGGAACCTGAGCTGGCAGCAATAATACCTTCCATAATCTCTATGGTGGTAGTTTTACCTGCACCGTTAGGACCTAAAAGACCAAAACAATGTCCTTGTTTAACGTTGAAACTTATATCATTAACTGCAATAACATCTTTGTACTTCTTAGTTAACGCTTCAACACAAATGGCAACACTCATGCTTTACAAATCCTTATCCACAAACACTTAACTTTATTGTACTGAACTAATTCAAAATAACATTAGATTTTTACAAACGATAACAATTATCATTTGCATTTACTTTTTTGTTGGTTTATTTTAAATATAAATTGAAAAACGCAAAAGAAAGGATGTGATATGGCTACTAAAAAATCTAGTTCAGATATTAACACCAGCAAAGTGCAGGTCGAATTATCGAGCAATATACTTAGACAGTTACTTAAATCAGGATTATTGCATGGTGGTGATTGTAAATGCTTAAACGCAAGTGCTAAACAAGTACTTTGGCAAGCGTTATTGGCAACCAGTGCAGACGATGAAACACACTCGGAGAATTATTTATGTGCTTAAAATATTCTTCAGAATTCTAACAGCTTGAATGTTGGCTAACAATATTAATTACAACTTATAAAAATCACCCAAATTGCGGATTAGCCAAAACAATTAATTACTATTTAGGACGGTTATTACGCCATGACGACATTCTTTTTTATGGTGAAAGGCGTGGAGAAAAACGCTGTGAGTATTTAGCTATGCAAAAATTTTGAGGCTAGCAAGCTAGTTATTAGATTGCTAAAGACATGTTAACTTTCGATTTCAAAAACTGTTCAAGGTCTTTTTTCCCCGTAAAACCATAAACATTACAGATATCGTTAATAGTCTGCTTTTGCATAACACGACTGATAAAGACCAACAAAGCTTTATCTTCAAGTGCTGTCGAACTAGAAAGTTGCAGCCTTAACCATAAATGCAAACTAAAAACACAGCTTGAATACTGCCTGTTACCTTGAGCAAATGCTTCAAGGTTTGTTTTATCACGTGCGCTTAACCTAGCGCAGGACACTTGCGGACAATACTGTAGAATAAACGCCACCAACTCTGCCGTTAAATGTTTATATTCATCTGTTAATAAATAATCAAAACTTCGATAAAATTCTGTACAGATATCATCAAGCGCCGTTGTCCCTGCTTGAGAAAGCGCTTTTAATACTAACGCTGATTGTTCACCACTTGCTTTATCTTTGTTAAAACCTATGCGAGCTAAATGAAAGTCGTTTGTTAACCAAAAAGAAAGCAATGCTTTAGTCGCTCCAAAACTCGATGCTAGAAAATCAGCGCCTTGTAATGTTGAAAACGCAGTTATTTTATTTATAAAATAACTGCCAATACCCTGCTGTTGTAACTGTGGATGTACTGCAATTCGCATTACCCGCATATAATGATAATTAAACGCGTATTCAATGCCACATTGGGTTAATAACGATTGTGGTACGAAATTATTTTTTAACCGTCTTTTAGATTGATTTATTGCACTGATTTCTTCTGCTTCAATAACATTGCCGCTAAAGCTACCTTCGTTAATTAATAATGCGACAGCAACTATTTGTTGTTTTGCTTCTTCTTTGGTTTCTTCTTTCGTCAATAAACACACCACTTGTACATGTTCATTATCTAGTAACATTTGCACGTCACTTGGCTTGGTTTGATAGTGAGCAGTAACTAACACAGCAAATACTTGCTTCAACAATTCCTCATTGGCCGAGAGTTCAACGGCACTAAACTGTTTAAACAACAGTGCTGATGCTTTGCTTTTTTGTATATCCATATTAATATTTGCTAGCTTCGCATCTAACAAACAAGCTTCAAAGACTAATCTCTCTAGCGGATCATTGACTCCCCACCTTATTGGCTCATGCAAATGTAAGCTTCGCCATTTAGGATATTTTGCCGCTAATGTTTCCTGAAATTTTAAAGTGAAACCTCGCCCTGCTCCTTCATATCCATGAATAGTACTAGCAAACACCAAACGAGAATGATTCACCAGTAATTGTTCAAGTAAATAAATTGGCAGTGCTGCCGCTTCATCTACCAACACTAAACTGGCATCGACTGGTTTCTTAAGTAACTGATCAATTGCAATAAACTCAACCGAGCCATGCCTAACAGTAAACTTTCCCTTTTTAAGTTCGCCCTCTGGCAAGCTAGTAACTAACTGACTAAAAAACACAGTTAACGAGTTTATATCTGCAGCAGTAATAACCAGTCGTAATTCATATTCTTTTGTTGCCGTTTTTAATAAATCCCCGCAAGCAATTGCCAATGCAGAAGATTTACCTCGTCCCCTATCAGCCGTTAATACTAGTGGTCTATTTCTTTTACCCTTAAGTACTTTTATAACCGCTTCAACAGCAGTCAATTGCTCTTGAGTTACACAGTTGTATGTTAATAAAGGTCGAGATTTTTCAATAGTATTCTTTGTGCAAGTAGGGCTCAAAACAGGTAACGCAAGCTGATTTTGTTCAATAACAACATGCTCTGGATAAGTATTTAATAAGTTGAAAAAACGCTTATAAAAAAGACTCTCTGTTATTTTTGACATATCATTAACTAAAAAAAATAGTATGCCACCGGCAACAAGTGTTCCTGATAACCCTGCAAAGGCATCAATAGATGAGTCCGTGCCTTGAAAAACTACAAAATTACTTTCACTGCCTAATTTATCTTGAAAGCGTTGCTTGGCAACATTTGATTTAATATTTTCACTTTCTCCATAAACTAGCCAAGTGCTTTCACCGTGTTCCGCACCATTACTATTAAAACAATCACTATCAATTGATTTTAAAAAAGAGCTAGCCCAAGAATTATCACCAACAAGCACAATTAAGCGCCGCTCATTTAGCATGAGTGCTTGTTGTTGATAACAATAAAACCAAGGAGAAAAGTCTCTATTTTGCATACTAATTAAGTTCAGGTGATTAATTCTATATAGGGCAATAGTTTATCAAGCAAATTCAACTACACCAATAAAATAAACTAGTAAATTATTTTGAGAATACATTGAAAATGTATAATTCCTTGCCTATGTTGATATTGAATAGACAAATTTTTTAAGAGCAAAGCCGATGCAAAATGACGATGACTTTTTAGATGACATTGATGAAAACAATGAAGCTCTTGATCAGAATATCGATATTGAGTCAATTGAACTCGCAGAAAAAAAAGCGGAAGAACAAGCGCAGAAAAACTTGCTAGCTCGTAAACGTATCGATGAATTAAAAGAAAAACAAAGACTTAAGGAGCTATTAGATGATGAAGATGATTGGTAGTAATACTAACCTTTTTACCTGATAAATTCGTGGTTTCTAAACAAATAAAGGTTCGTGTTTTTTGAACAAATGAAGTATGGTTTGAATACATATAAGTTCAATAACAATAAAAGTATTAGCCATGTTCAAATCAAAAAAAACTAGTTTAATAACCAATGCATTATTTCCTTTGTTACTATTAGCTAGCTCCAGTCAAACTATTCAAGCCAAAGAACAGCCTTATAATTCGAACGTAGAAAAATTAGCGACTCAAATTGAGGCGGACGTAATAAAATGGCGACGTCATTTTCACCAAAATCCAGAACTTTCTAATAGAGAATTCGAAACAGCTAAAACTATTGCTAAATATTTAAAATCTTTAGGCCTTGAAGTGCAAACAGGTATAGCTAAAACAGGTGTCGTTGCTATATTAGATTCAGGAAAGCCTGGCCCAGTTGTCGCTCTACGTGCTGACATTGATGGTTTGCCGGTCACAGAGAGTGTTAATTTACCCTTTGCCTCGAAAGTAAGATCCACCAATAACGGTCAAGAGGTTGGCGTAATGCATGCGTGTGGACACGATACTCACATCGCTATGCTTATGGGGGCAGCCAAAATTCTTACCTCCATGAAAGACAAATTACATGGCAAAGTGAAGTTCATTTTTCAACCCGCTGAAGAAGGCGCTCCTAGAGGTGAAACTGGCGGTGCAGAAGTCATGGTAAAAGAAGGTGTATTAAGTAAGCCAAATGTTGATGTTATTTTTGGTTTACATATAAGCTCTGATAGTGAAGTAGGTACTGTTCATTATCGTTCAGGCGGTATTATGGCGGCGGTTGACCCATTCAAAATAGTCGTAAAGGGCAAACAGTCTCACGGTGCTTATCCTTGGAATAGTGTTGACCCTATTGTGACTTCAGCACAAATTATTATGGGTTTACAAACGATAGTTAGCCGAGAAGTTGAATTAATTGACAGTGCAGCTGTAGTGACGATTGGTATGATTCATGGCGGCACACGCTCTAACATTATTCCAAATGAAGTTGAACTGGTTGGTACTATTCGCACATTAAATCCTGATATTCGCAAACATATTCATCAGTCAGTACATAATAAAGCAAATAGCATAGCTAAAAGCATGAATGCACAAGCGACTGTAACTTTACCTCTAGATTACAGTTACCCTATCACTTACAACGATGAAAAATTAATGGCTGAAATGTTACCTGTATTACAAGCAACAGCAGGAATAGAGAATGCTAGAGTAACTAACCCAGTGACTGGCGCAGAAGATTTTTCATTTTTCCAAGAAAAGGTTCCAGGTTTATATCTATTTGTTGGTGGACGTTCAAAAGATATGCCAGCAGAACAAGCTCCTGACCATCACACCCCAGAATTCGAAATAGATGAAAGTGGTATGAAACTTGGTGTTAAGCTACTAACTAATTTAACACTAGATTATATGAGCAATCATAAATAGAAATATATTAACTGATAGTTATTGAGTTCTATATTGATAACTATCACTTTTCTTTAGCAAAGATGCTGATAAAATAACTTTTTATTTTAAACTATACTTACCTTATGACTTTATTTGAAAAACTTCGCTGCCTATTTACTTTTGGTCAAGGTGTTGCCTTACCTTTACCCGAAATCCCTGTTAACTCAACCCCCTTACCATTATTTAAGCAATGGTTTGAAGATGCAAATAAGTCAGGTATTTTACTCCCTGAAGCCATGTCGGTAAGTAGTTGCAGTGAAGATGGCCAGCCCAGCTCTCGTATGGTGCTTTTAAAAGGCTTTGATGAAAAAGGTTTTGTATTTTTTACAAATTATGGCAGTCGAAAAAGTCATGAATTAGATGAAAATGATAAGGTTTCTTTATTATTTCACTGGAATGTACTGCAAAGGCAAATACGAATAGAGGGTACTGTTGAAAAGATCACACAGCAAGAATCCGCTGAATATTTCCATAGTCGTGATCGAGATAGCCAAGTTGGCGCTTGGGCTTCAAAACAAAGTCAAAAGCTAACCTCTAATAATGAATTAAAAGAGCGTATGACCCATTTTAGCGACAAATACGCTAAAGGCGAAGTACCGCATCCAGAGTTTTGGGGGGGATGGCGAGTGAAACCTACCTACATCGAATTTTGGCAAGGCCGGGCAAGCCGCTTACACGACAGAGTGTGTTTTGAAAAACAGGAAAATGATTGGTCAAACTTTAAATTACACCCATAGTATTACTCATATGGTAACGAAGGTCTAAGTGGATAAAATAGACTCAAGCAACACCAACTTAGAAAAAGCAGCTAAAGAGAAGAGACTGTATTAGCTATTGTTGGCATTCAGCACATTATCAACAATAGCTGGCAAATAACTACAATTATACTCTTTTCCATTATTTCAATCCTTCCTGTTTATTATTTAGCTAAAAAAGGAAAAACAGAGCTAGGAAGTAATATACTTTTAATTTTTCTCACCGTGATACTACTAGGTTTTATTTGGAAATATGACGGCTTACGTGACGAAGTATTAATGGTTTTCCCTGCGATTATCATGGTATCACTACTTATGAGCAGCCGAAATTTTGCCCTTTATATTTACCTTTTAGTTAGCATAAATATTTTAGCCCTTGGCTACCTTAATGAAATAGGATACATGCATCATGAAAGCTCTAATAGCAACCTTGACGCGGCCATTTTATTAACCATTATTTTAACTTTTATTTCCTATGTCGGTTGGTTAATTTCTACTGAAATGAAAAATACAAACTTGGCATTATTATAAAGCAAAAATGAATTGGAACAACGAGTAAAACAAAGAACTATAGAGCTAGAAAAATCTATTGAAAACTTAAAAAGCACCCAAGAACAATTAATTCAAACAGAGAAAATGGCATCACTAGGGCGATTAGTTGCTGGCGTTGCTCATGAAATTAATACACCTGTAGGTATTGCTATTACAGCTTCATCATGCCTAGAAGACACGACCGAAAAGTTCGCTCAATTTTATAACAACAGTACTATTTCAAAGCAAACATTAGTCAATCATATAAATACAACAATCGATAGCACTAAACTGATCAGGACAAACTTAAAAAGAGCTGCTGATTTAATTCAAGGCTTTAAAGAGGTGGCTGTAGATCAATCAAACGATGAGATTAGAGAATTTGAACTCAAGCATTATTTTAATGAAATTCTCGCTAGTTTACACCCACAAATTAAACGTAGTAATTGCCAAGTTGAGCTTAATTGTCCTAATGAATTATCTATAAGAACATTGCCAGGCGCAATCGCACAAATAACAACTAATTTAGTCATCAATGCTATTATCCATGCATTTAAAAATGATCAACACGGCATGATAACCATCAACGTTGAGCAACAAGATAAGCACATCAATCTTTTATTCAAAGATTCAGGCTGTGGTATTTCAGCTGAAGACTTATCGAATATTTTTGAACCATTTTTCACCACAAAACGAGGTGAAGGCGGTAGTGGTTTAGGTATGCATATTGTTTATAATTTAGTTAACCAATCATTACATGGCAGCATAAAATGTACTAGCACCCTTGGCGAAGGAACAAGCTTTTTAATCCGCTTTCCCTGTAATTTAGAGGCTACTTCATCTTAGTTTTTGTTTTAGGCTTGGGGATAACTTTAGGTTTTACACATTTTGGCAGATTATCGCGACTTTTCTCAGCTAAATAATACGGCTGAGAAACAGCTAAATGTTTATTTAATTGCTTGATACGTGTTTCATTTGAAGGATGAGTAGACATAAACTCAGGTGGTGCTTCTTTACTTAGCTTCGACATATTCTTCCATAATTGAACACTTGCTTCAGGCGAAAAGCCTGAACGAGCCATAAGGTCTTGGCCAACGATATCTGCTTCACTTTCATGAGAACGACTATATGGCATTATAACGCCATATTGAACGCCTATCCCTAACCCCGCAACCCAGAGCCCCTTATTATCAACTTCGCTGGCTCCTATTGCTATTGCCGCAACAGCTAAACCAACATTAGACAATTTATTCGCCGACAAACGCTCATTAGAGTGATGTTCAAGCACATGTCCTACTTCATGTCCCATAATTGCAGCCAATTGATCTTGGTTTTCTGTCACGTTCAAAATGCCCGTATAAACACCTATTTTTCCGCCAGGTAGCGCAAAAGCATTCACTTGCTCAGAATCAAAGACAACAACTTCCCATTCACCTTGGTGAGCAGATTTAGGCACATTAGCTGTGATAGCATCAGCAACACAAAGAACAAAGTCATTCGTTGCTTTGTCTGAACTGATTGGAATTTCTTTTTTCATATTTTCAAATGAAGTAACTCCCATATGATTTAACTCTGTATCAGAGTAAAGTGAAACTTGGTTGCGACCTGTTGAAGAGGTAGAACAAGCTGAAAGAGTTAACAGGATAGAGCAAACAATAAGAAAATATTTCATATAGGTAGAGTGCAATTATATTACAAAAAATAATAGTAGCATTTGTGCATAAAAAAACCGAGACATGCTCGGCTTTTTAATTTAAAGGTTTACAGTTTTATAATCAAAGTTGTCTAAATCAACCACCAACAAGCGCTAACAAAATACCCGCAGCTACTGCTGAGCCAAGTACACCCGCTACATTTGGCCCCATAGCATGCATCAGTAAGAAGTTATGAGGATTAGCCTCTAAACCAACCTTATTCGCAACACGTGCCGCCATAGGCACGGCAGAAACACCTGCAGCTCCAATTAGTGGATTTACCTGATCTTTTGAAAGCTTATTCATCAACTTAGCCATTAAAACACCAGAGGCTGTACCAATAGAGAATGCAACCGCGCCAAGTGCTAAAATACCTAATGTTTGCACATTTAAGAAAGCCTCAGCACTCAATTTTGAACCAACGCCTAAACCTAGAAAAATAGTGGTAATGTTAATTAATTCATTTTGCGCAGTAGAGCTTAAACGATCAACCACACCCGATTCACGCATCAAATTACCTAAGCAGAACATACCTACCAACGGTGTTGCTGCTGGTAAGAAGAAGATAGTCATCAGCAATACGCCCAATGGAAAAATTATCTTTTCAATTTTAGTTACTGGACGAAGCTGTGCCATTTCAATTTTACGTTCATCTTCTGTTGTTAATGCTCTCATAATTGGCGGTTGAATAATTGGTACCAATGCCATATATGAATAGGCAGCAACGGCTATAGCACCAAGCAATTCAGGTGCCAATTTTGATGCCAAGAAAATAGCTGTAGGACCATCAGCACCACCAATAATAGCGATAGCTGAAGCATCTTTTAAGGTAAATTCAATCCCCGGTACAGCATTTAAAGCAATAGCGCCAAACAAAGTAGCGAAAATACCAAACTGTGCGGAAGCACCTAATAGTAATGTTTTAGGATTTGCTATTAAGGCACTAAAATCGGTCATTGCTCCGACGCCCATAAAGATGATTAATGGGAATATTCCCGTATCAATACCAGCATAATAAATAAAATGGAGTAAACCACCAGCTTCAGAAAAACCTGCCACTGGAATATTAGTTAATATTGAACCAAAACCCATAGGTAACAGCAATAACGGCTCAAAATTTCTAGCGATAGCTAGATACAATAAACCACAACCAACTAGCATCATGATTACTTGGCCTAACTCAAAATTTGCTAAGCCAGTTGATAACCATAGTTTATTTAACGAATCCATAAGATCCCCTACGAAAAGCTAAGTAAGGCATCACCAACAGCAACAGAGTCACCTTCTTTGGTATGCACACTAGTAATAACACCGGCATTTACGGCACGAATTTCTGTTTCCATTTTCATGGCTTCCATGATGATAACGACATCTCCCGCTTCAACAGAGTCTCCTTCGCTAACAAGAACTTTGAAAATATTACCTGAAAGCGGTGCATTCAAAGTTTCTTCCGCTGAAATTGACGCTGATTGCTTAATAGCATCGTCACCTGCAGGGTGAGTTATGGCTTCAATAGAGCCACCTGGAGCCACCACTACTTCATAAATCTTTCCATCAACACTGACCGCATAGCTTTCTGGCGCTGTAGCAGCACTTGGCTCTGATGATTTAGCAACCTTAGCACTTGCTTTCGTTGGAATAGGCTCAAAAGCAGCAGGATTGTTTCGGTTTTCTAAAAACTTCAAACCAATTTGTGGAAATAATGCGTAAGTTAATACGTCATCAATAACTTCACTGGCTAAATCAATATTTTTCTCTTTAGCTAATTCTTGTAACTCTGTAGATAATTTATCTACTTCTGGGCTAAGCAAGTCAGCAGGACGACAAGTAATAACTTCTTTGCCATCTAATACACGTGTTTGCAACTCAGCATCAACAGGAGCAGCTGTTGCGCCATATTCACCTTTTAATACACCCGTAGTCTCTTTAGTAATTGACTTATAACGTTCGCCTGTTAATACGTTGAGTACCGCTTGGGTGCCAACAATTTGTGATGTTGGTGTCACTAAAGGGATATATCCTAAATCTTTACGAACTTTAGGAATTTCGGTTAATACCTCATCGAATTTATCCGCTGCGCCTTGCTCTTTCAACTGGTTTTCCATGTTAGTTAACATGCCACCAGGTACTTGTGCTGTTAATATCCGAGCATCAACACCTTTTAAGCTACCTTCAAATTCTGCATATTTTTCTCGAACGTCACGGAAATAAGCGGCAACTTCAGCCATTTTTTCAACATTTAGACCTGTGGCACGTTTACTACCTTCAACAATAGAAGCAATGGTTTCTGTTGGTGAATGACCGTATGTCATACTCATTGATGAAATAGAGGTATCAATGACATCTATATCGCTATCAATGGCTTTCATTTGTGTGGCGATGCTTAAGCCCGTTGTTGCATGACAATGTAAAGCGATTGGCAGAGAAACAGTTTCTTTCAATTTACCAATTAACTCTGCCGCATCGTAAGGCTTTAATAAACCAGACATATCTTTGATACATAAAGAATGTGCACCCATATCTTCAAGTTGCTTAGCCATTGTCAACCAACCTTCAAGCGTATGAACCGGGCTTTCAGTGTAACTTAAAGTCCCTTGAGCATGAGCGCCAACTTTAACAGCCGCTTTAATTGACGTTTGCAAGTTGCGAACATCATTCATTGCATCAAAAATACGGAATACATCAATACCGTTAACATGCGCACGTTCAACAAACTTTTCTACTACATCATCAGCATAATGACGATAACCTAAAATATTTTGACCACGGAACAACATTTGCTGCTTTGTTTTTGGCATAGCCTTTTTCAAAGCACGAATACGCTCCCAAGGATCTTCGCCTAAATAACGAATACAAGAATCAAAAGTTGCACCACCCCATGACTCAATTGACCAATAGCCAACGTCATCTAATGTTGATGCAATCGGCAACATATCTTCTAAACGAAGACGAGTTGCAAGAATTGATTGGTGACCATCTCTTAAGACAACTTCGGTAATACCTAATGGTTTGCTCATGACTATGCCCTTATTTCTTTGCTTCTTGTGAGGAAGAAGGTTGTTGAGAGTGTTGTTGACGGTAGCGACTTACGGCTCCGCTTATTGCAGCAACAATAGCAGGTGATATTTCACCGCTTGCTACCTTATTATTTTTTTTATTCGAATGATTTCTACTTGGCGCTATAGGATCTGGAAACTTAACCGCCAACTTTGCCAATACAGTATTAATAAAGATAATCAATAAACTTAAAAAAGCGAATACAAATACCATTCCAGCTAACATAAGTGTGCCAGCTTCTAAAAACTGCTGTTCCATATTGTTCATTTTTCGTTCTCATTCGAAATTTTATAAAATTAGAATAATCACTCCAATTATTAAAAACAAACATTATTTTGCAGTTTCAGAAAAATAATTCTTCGTCAAGTACTAAAACATTCAATATTCAGTCTTTTTTACTAAATATTCAATAAAAACTGCATAACAAGATATTGTATACAATATCACTCTGGTGAATAGCGGCTATTCCGAAGTGTTTCCAGGGATTTTATACAATATACATCACAGTGCATAATATTCACTATTAATGCATAATATGCACTCGCAATATAAGCCACCACTTAACTTGTTTATTTTATAAAACTAAATTAGGATATTTTTCATACTATTACTAATTGAAATACTTCTATGACAACAAATAGTTTACGTATTGCACCCGCAAATACGGCTGACTTTCGCCTTTTAGCGAAAAAACGCTTACCTCTCCAGTTATTTGACTACATTGATGGAGGGAGCTATCAAGAAACAACCTTGGCAAATAACCTTAACGCATTTTCGCAACTGCCATTAAGACAAAGAATATTGAAAGATGTAAGTCAAATTGATCTTAGCAGCAAGTTATTTAAAGATAGTCTTAACATGCCTTTAATTCTAGGCCCTGTCGGTTTAGCTGGCTGCTACGCAAAAAGAGGTGAGCAGCAAGCCCTCAAAGCAGCAAACAAGCACAATATTCCGTTTTGCTTATCCACGGTGGGAATTTGTTCAATTGAAGAGCTACAAGCTCAAACTAATCAAGAGTTTTGGTTTCAACTGTATGTGATAAAAGATCGAGGCTATGCTCTAAATTTATTAAAACGTGCAGAACAAGCAGGCTGTAAAACACTAATTCTAACGGTTGACCTACCCGTACTAGCTGAGCGTTATCGTGACATACGTAACGGCTTAAGTTCGAGCGAAACTAGCAGCTCTCTATTAGGGAAATTAAAACGAGGCTTTGATATAGCTAGTCACCCTAGCTGGTTATGGGATGTTGCAATTAAAGGAAAACCACTTACTTTTGGTAATTTAACTGATGCTGTACCTAATGCTAACTCTCTTGATGATTTTAAGGGGTGGGTAGATAGTCAATTTGATGCCAGTATGACTTGGCAGGATCTCGATTGGATCCGTAATAACTGGTCAGGGAATTTGGTCATTAAAGGCATATTAGACAGTGAAGACGCAATCGAGGCAGTAAAACTTGGGGCTGATGCTATTGTGGTGTCAAATCATGGAGGACGTCAGCTCGACAGTGCTCCTGCGACACTTAACGTATTACCTGAAATAGCAAAGACAGTTAACCAACAATGTAAAGTAATAGTTGATGGCGGCATTAGAAGTGGTCTTGATGTAGTTAAAGCACT